>ERZ779932.114-NODE-114-length-32626-cov-2.424703_pt1 | contig 32626 bp, 30 predicted proteins | sample MGYA00511064_ERZ779932 | MGnify/ENA primary metagenome ERZ779932 (study PRJEB29588, sample SAMEA1966821) | human gut metagenome | biome: human gut; feature: human-associated habitat; material: faeces | place: Denmark | collected 2008/2010 ...
TTCATAATATTTATTCCATTGCAAGTCATTATAATCTTTAAAGTGCATACCAATATTGCTTAATAAATTTCTTCTTTCATCGGATAAATTTTGATTTTCACGTTGATTATGTAGCCACCTACCAAGATTAACACCTGTATCATTATATTCATAACCATTAATTGTTTTAAATTTTACTGGGATTTCCAAATCGCCATGATATTCATAATATTTCTTAGCCAACTCATACATTTCTTCCCAGCTTAAAGAAAGTCTGCTCTTAACATAAGATAACATATCATATAAGTCCTTATTAACTAACTCAATATCAAATCTATAATTCGTTATTTTAGGATTTCTTGGTGATTTAGCTGTGCTATGTCTTAAACTTGCTTCTCTAATTTTATCTTTTAAATCATTCTCCAGTTCTAAAATATACTCATAGTTATTACTTAAATCAATTATCAAAGGCGAAACTAACTTATTGGCAATATCTTCCTTTGCATCACTACCGTTTATTTCTAAGTTATTATTTCTTGCTAACGTTATTAGTTCTTCTAAAGACATTTGTGATAACTTATTTAGCTTTTCTTCAGTATCTCCACGGACAGCTAAAGCCCTACCTATTTGTTCAAAATAAACTATATCTGAACATGTACTACGTCCCAAAATAACGCCATCAACATTTGGTGCATGTACTCCTTCATTATACTGATTTATGGCAAACATTACTCTTAATTTATTAGAAGTATCACGATTATCTAAATCAATATCATTATAAAAAGCCTCTCTATTTTTTTTACCTAAAGTACCCATCTCACTCGTTGATTTATAGAATACTATCTCCTCTTCCGTTAAACCCATCTCTAAAAACCAACCTTTGGCTTCTTTCATTATCGTATCAATATCATTAACATTTTTTTCTGACATCATTGGGCAAAAATAAATATATTTACCATTTGGTTTTAAATTCTCCTTAACAAGCTCCTTCATACTTAAAGCATTGGCAATTTGTCTTTTTACGTCCCTTAAGACCTTTTCACAATCAATATATTTTGAAGAATTATGGTCTAACTTAGCTAATCTTTTTTCTAAATAATCGACATCCTCTATTAAGTTAACATATGCTGTCTTATATATTGGTTTTGGTAAAACACCATCAACCATCGCATCACATAAATCATATCTACTAACAATATGATTAGAAAATAACTCATTCGTATCGGGATTTGCCATATCTCTTTCATAAGGCGTATTTCTATCCCTTACTGTATAAGCCGTCATACCAAGCACTTTAATATTTGAGTGAGTTTTAATCAATGTATTAATTCTTGAACCCCACACTGGTGCCCCTAAATGATGGAATTCATCTAAAATCAATGTATCAACTTTGATATTTTTTAACTCTTCTCTTGATAGATTTACAAAACTCATATAAGTGCAAAATTTTAAGTTAGGAAAATCTTTTTCTAAAACAAAGCCTGATTTAGCAATAATATTTTTTAAATGTTCAATAATTCCAATATAAGGCACAACGTATAATATATTTTCATTCGTATTATCAGAGACATATTCCAGCGCATTAAAAGACTTTCCTGTACCAGTTGCGTGTACTATTCCAACAATATTAGAAGTTTTAAAACCTTCTTTTATTTTTTCATAAGACTCTTTATTATGGGGATATAAATTAAAATTACTCATCCATATCACCAACTAACTCAATATCAGTAAATTGTCTATTATCGATTATCTGTCTTGTAATTATAACCTCATCATCTCTAAAAATATTGGAATTAAATTCATCTTGTTCTTCTATAATCTCTATTTTTGTACCATCATCTACCAAAACTTTAAAACCAATATTTTTACTATCTATTCCTTCATCATTAGGAATAAACACTTCTAAAACTTTTCCATAATTTTGTTTCATCACTAGTCCAACTTTCTATCCTAATTTTAACACAAACAATACCAATAATGAAGTTAGAAAAAAATCCTAAATAAATTAAGACTTTTTCTTTTTCGTTAAACCTTTCTTTAATTCATTACCTGATATAATTAGATAATTACTATCTTGATAATAAATAACATCATTCAAATACTTTTTAAACGTCGCATCATTTAAAAGAGCCTTTTTCTCTTGATACAATTTTTCATTTAAAACTGCAATATCATCATCAAGAAGCATAACATTATCAAGACCTGTAATCTTACTTATAATATTTCTCTTAATATTCTTTAAATGCTCATAATATTTTACAGCATCAATATTTTTACAATCCCCTACAACATTATTTATAAGAGCATTATAATGTCCATTTGCATCTACTTTATATAAGTTTTCAATCATAGCCATTTCTGTCTTACTAAAACCATAATTACTTATATAAATATCATTATCTATATTAGCATACTTATCTAAGTATTCGTTTAAAGCCAATAACATATAATTGTGTTCTTCTATTTTACTTAGATTTCTTTCTTCTTTCTTATCTTTTCTTATTAAATCAATAAATATAGCATAAATAATGTCTTGATCTAAAGGAGTTAAGACTCTTTTTATCTTATCTTTATTTATTCTATAATAAACAACATTTTCCCCTGCTTTAGAAGCAAAGCCACTTATTCCATGAAGACTTAACTCTAACTCCGGATCATGACTTTTACACCATGAATCAATCGAAACTTTAAAAGAATCTTCATTAGTACTCAAAGGCTTAATTAAGCCTTGATTAAAGTAATCATCTAATTTATTATTTGTTAAATCTAAAGTTTTACTATACATCTTTTTATATTCATCTTTATCTTTAAAATCTAAACTAGCTAGGTTAATCTTATCACTTTTATCAAATTCCAAAATAGCCACATTCTTACGATACAAATCAATATTATAAGTTCCACTTTGAGGTATAGCATACTCTTTTAAAGTAAATAATAAATCATCTGATGTTGAAATCCAACAAGAATAGTTCAAAGCCTTGCCATTAACATGACCAATTATTCTATCTAAAGAAGTTGTAATATTAGTGCTAACTAACTCCGTCATAATTTTCTTAGCTTCCTCTTTTGTACTAACATCAAGATAACTTCTAAATAAGTTGCAAGATATAATACTATACTTAGAAATACACTCCATATCAAAATCATTTAACGCTCTAAATAAATGCATCCAAATCACCTTCGAAAATATATTATAACCGCCAAATTACCCTTTGACAACTAAAATTCTATACTTTTATTCAAACTATGTTATAATACTAAATACGTAAAATTAAGAAAGAAGGATAATTATGTTTGAAAAGAAAATTAAAACTAAAGACTTATGTTTATTAGAAATTGCCAGACAAACAAAACATATATCTAACCACGTTCAAGGAACTATAATCGAATTTGACCCTCAAGTTAGATATACTCTAGCAATTAAAGACCTTAAAAAAATCGATGATGTTTATAAAGATATATTTACCGGTACATCATATTACAATATGTTTAATGTCGAAAGAGGACAAGAATGTTACGTTAAAGTTCAAAATATCATAACTACAGAAAAATATATATCTTATGAAACCGCAAATTATATATTACAACAACTAAACCCAACTTACTTACCAAGTATTAAAGAAACTGAAGATAAAGAGTCAACTAACAAACTAACATTAAAACGCTAACCCTCTGTAAACAAACCCATATTTCTTAGACATACTCTTATATTTTAAGTATAATATTTAACGAGGCGATTAATTAATATGAAAGATAAAATAATAATAGGAATTCTTCCTACTTTAATAGGTAATGATACTAACGACTACTTTCAAGAAAAAGAAACTTTCGTTAGAAACTATGGTAATAGATTAAGTGAGTATAACGCTACCCCTATAGGTATAATCTTAGATAAAGAACAAGTACCTATATCTACATTAGAACTATGTGATGGATTTATCTTACCTGGGGGGAATCGTATTGAAAGAAGTTGGTATGAAACCATTGATTATGCCATTAAACATAACAAACCCCTACTAGGAATATGTCTAGGTAGTGAAGCTATCGATATCTACAGCGTCATTAAAGACCATTTACCTAAAAACTATACTGATGAAGATATCATTCAAACATATCAACAACTAAAAAAAGAACATGATGGCACCCTACTTAGTAGGCTACCCGATAATCTTGGACATTTCCATGAAATAAATAAAGATAACGTCGATATTGCTAGACATAAAATAAACATCAAAGACGATACTATCTTAAAAAGTATTTTTAATAGTTCTACTGAAAGTATTGTGTCTTTACATCATCATGACTATAAATTAGTTGGTAAAGATTTTATCATAAGTGCTACCGCAAGTGATAATACCAAAGAAGCCATCGAATACAAAGATAAAAACTATTTTATTTTAGGAGTTCACTTTCATCCGGAATTAGAAAAAGACTCTAAAGTAATAAAAAGACTTATCGAAGAATGCATTAAAAGAAAAAACATTTAAAAAAAACCAAAAGTATATTATAATAATGAAAGAAAAGAGGAAGATATTATGACAAATAAAGAATTTGCTGACTTGCTAATTCCTGATTGCAAACATAATTGGCAATATTATGAAGCAAAGTATCCAAAAAGAAATTTAAGTGAAACGGCGATGGTTACTCGCTTTGCCCCTTCTCCTACAGGATTTGTTCATATGGGAAGTTTATATACTTCTTTTGCGGCAATTCAACTTGCTAAACAAACAAATGGTGTATGCTACTTAAGAATTGAAGACACCGATGGTAAAAGAACGGTTGAAAATGGCGTTGAAGGAATTATTGATGATTTTAATAAATTAAACATTCACTTTGATGAAGGTCCTACTATCGGGGGCGAATATGGTCCTTATATTCAATCTGAAAGACGTGATATTTATAAAGCCTATGCTAAAAAATTAATTGAAGAAGACCTAGCATATCCATGTTTCTGTGAAGCATCTAAATTAGAAGAAATTAGAGAATACCAAGAACATAAAAAATTACGTATAGGTTACTATAAAAAATATGCTAAATGTCGTGATCTATCTAAAGAAGAAGCCCTTGAAAAAATTAAAAATGGCGAAAAATACATTATTAGATTTAGATCACCTGGCGACTTTGAAAATAAAATCATTTTACATGACGCTATTAAAGGCGACATTGAAATGCCAGAAAATGATATTGATGATGTAATTATTAAAGGAGATGGACTACCAACATATCACTTTGCCCATGTAGTAGATGATCACTTAATGCATACAACCCATGTTATGCGTGGCGATGAATGGGTATCAAGCTATCCTAAACACCATCAACTATTTAGCATTCTAGGATTTGAAGAACCTATTTATGCTCACATAGCGCCTCTTACTATTAAAGAAGGAAACACTATAAGAAAGCTAAGTAAAAGAAAAGATAAAGAAGCCGCTATTAGTTACTATAGTAAAGTAGGCATTCCAACAGATGTTATTAGATTATACCTAGCTACTATTGAAAACTATGACTTTGAAGAATGGTATAATACTAACCCTGGTAAAACAATTAATGACTTTAAATTTGAATTTAATAAAATGCCTATTGGTGGTACCCTATTTGATATTGAAAAATTAGAAAGTATATCAAGAGTTTACTTTAGTCGTTTAAAAAATACTGAGTTGTATGATATGACATTAAACTATACTAAAGAATACGATGAAGAATTCTATAATATCTTAGTTAATAATAAAGAATATGCTCTTAGCGTTCTAAATATCGAAAGAGATATTGAAAGACCTCGTAAAGATATCGCATCATTATCTGATGTCAAAAAAGAATTTTGGTATATGTTCAACGAATTATTTAATAAAAATAATGAAGAATATGCTGATGTCAAAAAATGTGATAAAGAAACCGTTATTAACTACCTAAACAACGTTTATAACGATACTGATACTCAAGAAGAATGGTTTAACAAAGTAAAAGAATACGCTTGCAATAATGGATATACTGCTGATAAAAAAGCTTATAAAGCCGAACCAGAAAAATACATTGGTATGGTTGCTGATTTCTGTGCTCTACTACGTGTTATCATTTGCAAGAAAAACCAATCACCTAACATATACTATTTAATTAAATATCTAGGTCGTGAAGAACTAATAAATCGTACTAACAAATTTTTTAACTAGTAGAAGTTAATCTTCTACTTTTTATATGATTTATTGCGTCAAAATATCCCACATGCTATAATCAATATATAATAAAAGGTGGTAAATATAATATGAACTTTAAAAAGAAAAAAAATATTTATAATCATAAAAGCTATCCAATATACATCACAATATTTATTCTATTTTTCACTATAATATTTTTAAGTATCGGATTCTCATCATTTCAAAATAACTTAGCCATAGATAACATAAGCGCTACCATAAGAATAGATAAAGATATAAGAATAACAAATATAAACATTAATAGTGCTAATAATGCAACTAGTAACTACGAAGAATACAATGCCACAAGTATTTCTGGAAGTATTAACTTACCTACTCAAAATTCTTATATTATATATAATGTAGATATATATAATTTAGGAAATATTCCTATGGGTATAACTGACATTTCAATAAATAATGAAAACTTAAAATACGAAGTACTAAATTATAATTTAAAAGATAAAATATGTGAAAATAATCAATGTTCATTAGGAGTTAAAAAAACTCTTCAAATAAAAATATCTTATAAAGATAACGTTAATCCTACTGATACCGAAAATATATTTAATTTAAACTTTAATTTTGGAAGATTCTTTAACATTAGTTACTATAATATTACTAATAGCGAGTCTCTACCTAAAGAAATAATAGAAGGAGATACTCTAAATATTAATATACCTAATAATGAAGATTACCTTATAAAAGTATTTATGAATAATAAATTATTATCCAAAGATAAAGAATATACCCATGCCAATGATACTTTAAATATTCCCAATATAACTGGAGATCTAAAAATTAACTATAGAATGCCAATATGTCAAAGAGCAACCATTCTTCATACTGAAGAATGTAAAGGCAACTATTGTAATGGCATGGGATATAAACCAGGAGGTGCAATGGGAGGCAGTACTATAACTTATGGTAAATTAGGAACCCCTGGAACACTAAAATCAGGAGATGCCTTTGACTGTGATGTTAATGGCGATGGAATTTATGATGCAGAAACTGAAAGATTTTATTACGTCACAGATTTAGAAAATAATAGCGATGTAGCTGTATTAATCTATTATAATAATGTTAGTGAAGGAGCCCCAAGTAATGATAAATATTATCAATATTATACTCTACCTGAAAATTGGCATGGACCAGAAAACGCTATTAAACAGTTACCAACGACTAGCCAATGGAGTAATGTAACCTTAGTTAATTCCGAAAGAAAAATAATTAATGAATATGGTACTACAAGTACTAAAGATGGTCATAGTTTTCCTGAAATATTTAGTTACTCTAAGTACGCTGCTCGTTTTTTAACCATGGGTGAAGTTAAAAAGTTAGTTGATTTTTATATTCCTACATGGAAGAATGGTGAATTAAACGATCATCTATACCTAGTAGAAAATACTAATTTTTCTAAAAAAGATAATTCAAAATTTGATGGCTTTTGGTTAGAAACACCAAGAAATACTATGTCTAGTCATGCTTGGATCATATATGCTACAGCAAGACGTGTCCATAGCGTTGAAGTTCAAAGTACTAAGGTTATAATTGGTGTAAGACCTGTAATAGAAGTATATAAAAGTGATATGTTATACCAATAATACCCTTAAAAAAATAACTATTTACCTAGTTATTTTTTAGCTTACTATCCCCTGTTTTATAATCAATATCTATTCCATCTTGAACATTATAAACAAAAATATTAAACTTAATACCTTCACCACTATCCTCAACCGAATAAGCTTCCATAACCACACCACTAGCTAATAAATTATCATCTTTATAAATAGGAGTTACTCGATACAATACATGATTATTTGTACTCTTTATATAATTTGCTACCTTATTTTCAAACTCTAACATCCCTACAGTATTCATCTGCCTTGTACAAGTAATCAAATTCTTTTCATTAGCATTCTCTCCCGTAAGTTGAAACCCAATCAAATGACAACGATTATATAAATACTTACCATTAACAATATCATATTTAACCAAATGCCACCCACTAGGTTTTACCTGACCAATCGAACCACGTTCCTCCGTCGGCATCAAATCAACCCCAATATTAGCATACGCCACCTTAGCACGACCTAAACTATCCAACTCACTATAACGTTCAAACGAATCCGTTGTATAATCACTTTCCGTAAAATTGGGCTCATTATTATTCAAAACTACATAATTAGCATTACTATACTCCGGAATGGACGCTAAATCATAAGACGCCTGATTAACAACGTTAGAATTATCTTCAATTGGTTGAAATACTATCTTTCCTTCATATACTCCAACTATTAAAAATATAATTAACGCCACTATAAAATAAATACTACTTTGTTTATTCTTTCTTCTCTTTGCCATAACCTAGACCCTTCTTCTAAATTAATTATCCCTTTAGGATATCTGATTGATCATGAAATTTAGTATGCAACATTTCATGGGCTATATGACTACCTGGTTTAACATAAAAATCTTGATATACTTTAATTATCTCTTTATTTTGGTAACATACTCTTCTTGTATTTTTACTATCATCCAAATACAAACCTTGACTACGTTTAACTCTAACAGTATTAATATCTTCATTACTCTTTGGTTGACCACCGCCACCAATGCAACCACCAGGACAACTCATAACCTCAACAAAACTATAATCACATTTTCCATTCTTTATTTTATCAATAATTATTTTTGCATTTGCCATACCATTAGCAACCGCAACTTTTAAAACCTTGCCATTAATATCAAGGTTAGCTTCTTTTATTCCATCCATACCACGTACTTTAGTAAAATCTAACTTTTCCGTTTCTAAGTTTTCATTAGTGAGCAAACGATAAACACACCTTAATGTCGCCTCACATACTCCACCGGTACTACCAAATATCAACCCAGCACCACTACCAAGTCCTAAAGGACTATCAAAATCTGTATCACTTAAAGAATTAAAATCAATATTATTATCTTTTATCAACATGGCAAGCTCTCTTGTAGTTAAAATATAATCCGTTCCTTTAACCCCATTACTATCAACATTTCTAAGTATTTCTTCCTTCTTTGAAGTACAAGGTGCCACCACAACATGAACTAGTTTCGTCTTATCAATATTCATTATCTTCGTAAAATATTCTTTAATAGTAGTTCCCTGCATCCCAATTGGACTCTTACAAGTAGATAAATTATCTAACATTTCCGGATAAAAAATTTCAGCATACTTAACCCATGAAGGACAACACGACGTAAACATTGGTAAATGTTCTTTAGTACTTAAGCGATTAACTAACTCCATAGCTTCTTCCATAACTGTTAGATCAGCCCCAAAAGTTATATCAAAAACATACTTTGAACCAATACTTTTTAAGGCTGTAACTATTTTACCTGCAACATTTTCTCCTGGTTCTAAGCCAAATTCCTCACCTAATGCTACTCTAACCGCTGGTGCAATACTAAAAACAACTACTTTATCAGGTTCTTTTAGAAGCTTTTTAACCATTTCATAATCAAACTTCTCCGTTATCGCATTAACCGGACAATTCAAAATACATTGCCCACACCCAATACATATTGGCTTCTTCGTTTTATCAATTTCATACATCCTAGCTACAGTTGCAATATCCCTACAAGTCCTTACACACTCACCGCATTGAATACATAAAGAATCATCAATTCCTATAACACTAGGGTTTTCTTTATCAAATACTAATGTTACATCACTTTCACTCATAATTAGCCTCCTCTTATTCTTTATTACTCTCTAATTATAATATTTTTTTGTTTAATTGTAAAAGAAAAGTATCTATCACTAGACACTTCTAATTATTTTTAACCAACGCTGCAATTATTGTATCAATATACTCTTTAATATCTGGATCAATATTCTTCATATTACGATAAATAGTTAAAACATCATTAAAGTTTATTTTCAAACTTGAAGAGTATTCTTTTTCAATCGTCTTAAACAACGTTTCAAAAGTAACCTTAGCTTTTTCTAAGTCTAAAAGCTCTATTCCTTTAGTCGTACGCTCATGTAACTGCTTACTTAACCCACTTAAATCACTACTTATAAATACTTGTCCAAACATCGTCCAACTAGTAGGATAATGTTCCATAAACCCTAGGGCTTCACTCTTTATGACATTATAGTTTTCGTTATATAAAAGTACTCCTACTAACGAACCAGAAGGCATAATGTTTACTAACTTTTCTGTTAATGCTTGATACTTATTACTTTCATACTCCTGCTTTCTAAAACCGGGTCCATCAAAATTATAAATTTTCTTTATTCTTTGGAAGATACTAAAACTTGCTTCCATACCACATACCATAGCTAAATTACCACCCTTAGAGTGGCCATTAAGATAAATATTTTTATCGCTATCCCTAATTGTTTTTTCTAAATACTTAACTGCATAATCTTGGGTAATTGTTAGATAGTCATAAGCAATCCTGATATTTTCAATCCACCCAATTAGCGAACCATCCGTCCCCTTATAAGACACCATCGTTATATCATTTATTCTTACTGTCAAAGCTCCAAATTGTACTTTATCATTCTTAATATTTTCTAAGTTAGAAATAACAATATCTCTATAACGTCTACCATTACTTATCTCATCAAGTACTTGATAAGCATAAGGTACCATAACACTAGAAGTATCTATATCTCTAAATTCTTGAGCATACTTAACAAACTCTGCTAAAGTTTTATCCCCTGCAAAAGATTCAACAGGTAAGTACGCTAAAATACTCCCAATTAAGTTATCCATAACATTTAATTTCACATCATTAAAACTAATATTTTTATAATATTTAACATAATCTAAAATCTTATACATCTTATTCCTCACATATATCTTTTAATTCATAATTAACTATTCTTTTTAAATCTTCTAAGCTTATCTCTATTTGATAACCTATCTTGCCACCACTAACTATTATAGTATCTAAACTGCCAGCCTCCATAGCGATTATCGTTTTAAAATGTTTCTTCATACCAATTGGTGAACAACCACCATGAATATAACCCGTTAAACCCAAAAGATTTCTCGATAATTCCATTTCAATACTTTTCTCATTCACAGCCTTAGCGCACTTTTTTAAATCCAATTCTTTATTTACTGGTAAGACAAAGACATAATGTTCCTTCGATTTTGCTACTGTTACTAAGGTTTTAAAAACATGATTAGGGTCTTCTCCTAAAGCAGTCGCTACATCCCTACCACTTATCACATTTAATTTTGTATAGTCATAAGCTTGATACTTAATATGTTCTTTATCTAATATTCGCATTACATTTGTTTTTTCCATATCCATCCCTCATAATTTTATCATACTCCCCCAGCTTTTGGCAAAAAATGTCTAAAAACTTGTAATTCTACGTTTTTTTAATTTCTGCATAATTTATCATGCTGTTTTTTAAATTCTGCACGATTTTTAATAATTTTATATCCAATATGATATATTTTAGCTTACAGAAATTGAAAAACTGCAATTTGCTCTAATACTTAAAAGATAGTATATTACCTCTCGAGAGAGAAATAATACATATTTTTTCCTTGAACACATATGGATTTCATACACTTTCTTTCCATTCTCTCTCAAATAAAAAGAGTGTCAAATATGTTGATAGACTATATCCACCAATTTTTAAGAAAAAGTCGCTCCTTTCTAAGACTAAAATAAAATTTTGGCACTCTTTTAAAAGTTATCATGGAATATCACAATATTTTTAGGTCATAATAGTCTATCAACTCTAAACCTTCTAGATCACTAAGCAACTAGAGGGTTTTAATTTTTACAAAAATTGGTATAATAAAACCTAGAAAGGATAATTTATGAATACATTAGAAACTTTAAACAAAAGAAAATCAGTGCGCTCCTATACTGAAGAACCAGTTAGTGATAACGATTTAACTACAATCTTAGAATGTGCTTGGTGTAGCCCAGTTGGAATGAAACAATATGACTCTTTAAGATTAACTGTCATTAAAAATCAAGAACTATTAGAAAGTATTGAAGAAAATGCATGTACCTTCATGCATAAAGAGGACTATAAACCATTATACGGCGCTAAAACCCTAATCATTGTTTCTTCTAATCAAGTTTTAGAAAATCAAAACGTTGCCTATTCCAATTGTGCCATTGTTGCTCATAACATGGCCTTAGGTGCTGTTGAGCTTAACCTTGGTTCTTGCTACATTTGGGGTGCTATTATTGCGCTAGCGCAAAATAAATCCCTAGTTGCTAAATTAAACCTAGAAGAAGGATTTATTCCTTGTTGTGGTATCATTATTGGTCATACCACAGAAAAATATATTCCAAGAATATTACCTCAAAACCGGATTCAAACTAATAAAATTGACTAATCATCTTAGTCAATTTTATTATAGTCATTCTTTAATAACTAGTATTTTATACTTTTTTCCCCAACTAAAATATAATTATCTTCTAAAGCCGTATCAATAATAAAATTATTATCTTTATCATAAAACGCAATAATTTCATTCAACGCCAAACTATTATAAACTTCTTTATAACGCCATACGGGAATATAATTTTCCAAAATTTTATACAATTCTTTCGAAGCTTTAATCCCTACTAAACTATCTTCTGTATCATCTTTTTCTATCTTCTTCCGATATATAACATCATCCATACAATTAAGAATAATATCATTTACTAAAACATTACCCATTAAAGATATCTCAATATAACTACATTTCTTTTCTAACCTTTTTAAAGTATACAAATAATCTTCCTTACTTTTTATATAATATTCCATTAAACTCTCCTCTAATTTATATATATTGTACTAAACACTAATTACCAGCAATTAACTTAATAATTACTTATTAGCTTCTCCTTTGCCGATATTAAAATTGTATCTAACAAGGATTATTTTTTAAATAAATTGTAAGTTTAGTTAACTAAACTAGAAGTTGAGTCGAGAAAATTAATTAGATATTTTTAACTAACGAAATACTTTTCTTTGGTTTTAATAAAGTCCGATGATCATAATCATCTAAAAGGTCTAAAGCCTTAGAGTAGTTTCCAATTACTTTTAAAATTTCTTTGGCATCAGCACTTTCTAGATTTTCATTTGCTCTATTAGCAATATCTATTAATTTAACAGTTTTTTCCATCTTTTGCAGTTGTCGCAAATTTTGCGACAACTGAGCCATCAAGTTCTTCTTTTAAAGCATTATTAATATAGTTTTAACATCTCTATCAAATAATATTGATAACTGTTCACGATTTAACCATACAGATTCATCCTTCATATTAACTTCTAATTTTACATTTTGATTTTCAAATAATACTATTTCATTTTTTATCTTAACATCCTAATTTGTTATTATCTTGAAATACCTAAATCAAACTCTTCATCATACTTATATAGTATTTCCTTATCATTACCCTTTAATAGCCCAATTTTATTATTATTCTTTAAGTACATTAAAGCATCATCTAAACTATCTAACTTAACATCAACAAAAGTATTATCATAATCCATTTTGTTGGGATTATACTTAGTAATCTCCGCATATGTTTTTACATTTAATATCTTAAAGATATCATTTAAGAAAGTAAGTTTACCATATTGATAATCATTTACTAATCCCGGTATCTGTACTGTTACAAACTTATTATTAATCTCATTAACTAATCTTACATATACATAATTAAACTCACAACCAGGTATAGCCTGATTTAACATACGCATTCTTTTATTACTATTACCCTCTAGTTGTACATTAAAAATACTAGCTAAAATACTTTCAACCGTACTTCCATGACTACCTAGTCCAATAATATCATTACCATTAATATCTTTCTTCGAAACATTATATACTCCAATACTTTGTTTATCAGTAATTAAAATAACTCCTCCTAAACCTTCAGGAATATTATTATTAAATCCTTGATAATATTGATTACTATCTTGGTAAAATTCTTCCAAATCTAATCTTTTCATTTTTATCTCCTTTTTAAGAAATATCTTATTTTAAATGGTATTTTCTTAATTTTTAAATATATTTCTATTATACATAAGTAACATACGTACATCAATAGATTTTAAAAAACTCAAATTTAATTAATTATTAAGAAAACCCTATTATATGAAAAAAAGTCCCACAATGGGACTTTAATATTCTAATGGTAGCCTGTATGGAATTCGAATCCATGAATGTTGCCTTGAGAGGGCAATGTGTTAAGCCACTTCACCAACAGGCCATAACTTGTCTAAGACATTAACATTTTACCATTTATTATTTGTTTTGACAAGCTCTAGTTTTAGAAAACTAACCACTTTTTAAATTAAAAACACAGCATATAAAGGAACAGACTTAATTTTAGTTTCTGGATTATATCCAAAGTCTTTAGCACTTATTCTTATTGCATACTTAGGATTATATAAATTACTATAAACACTTAAACTTTTGGCCTGAGTAGACTTCCCAGCTTTAACTTCAACAGGAATAATACCCTCATCAGTATACAAAATAAAATCGACTTCTGAAGTATTACTATTTTTCCAATAATATAATCTATATCCTTTAGCTACTAACTGACTTGCCACATAATTTTCAACCATAATTCCTTTATATAATGAAAGATTATCATTTAATACATCTAAAGCTTTAATATCTAACATAGCATTTAGTATACCAACATCGCTTAAATAAAGCTTAAAAACATTCTCATCAATATATCCTTCTAAAGGAATGCTTGGCGTTTTAACGCATTTACATTTTAATACCATATTGCTAGCCTCTAACCACGCCAAAGAAGTTGCATAATCTCTTGACCTTGCATCTTTAGAAATATTAGAGTATTGAAACTTACTAGATAAGTTTAATAGTTGAGATGGAAGTGAATTATAAAGTGCTCTTATCTTCAAGGCTTCAGCATCTCCTATAACATATTTATTCATATCATTAAAGTAAGATTCTAGGATATCTTTTAAAATATTAGTATCATAATTTATGTAATCAAAATTAGCACTAACAAAATTTTTAACGCTTTCTGGCATACCACCGGTAACCATATAACATCTATATAAGTTCATAGCTTTTTCGTGTAAAGCTTCTCCCATTTGTTTATTGGCATTATAGCACTCTTTAATATAGTCAAGAAGCATATTTTGGTCTAACGCAATTAAGAATTCTTCAAAATCCATAGGGTATAAATTTAACATTTTTACTTTTCCTACAGGGAAAGTACTTCTCGAACGATTTAATTTTACTCCTAATAAAGAACCGGCACAAATAATATTCATTTTAGGATGACATTCGCAAAAATATTTTAATTCGGCAATAAGCCTTTCTGATACCTGAATTTCATCAATAAAAAATATTATATCTTCAGCTTCTAATTCACTATTTAAAATCAACTTAAGACGATTAAATTTTTCATCAGATGTTAAATCAGTTTCATATAGTTTAACTATATCATCTCTTTGTAATAAATTAATTTGAACAACATTTTTATATTCATTTTGACAAAATTCATTAATAATATATGTCTTACCGCATTGTCTTACCCCAAGTATCATTAATGGTTTATGTGAAGTTTGCTCTTTCCATTTAATTAAATCATTATAAATTTTTCTTTTCATTTCAATCTCCTATATTGTCATTTTACTATATATCAGGGGTTTTTGCAACTTTTTCACGTTTTTGGCACGACTTTTTTGTCAAAGTTTCACGTTTTTGGCACCACTTTTTGGCAAAAATTACACGTTTTTGGCACGACTTTGCAAAAAAATCAGCCTTTAGCTGACTCTTCTTAACCCTCAACATCAATATTTTCTACCACTTCATCATTAATAATATTAAAAACCCAAGTACTAACAGTTTCTTTATTATTGTACTTACCAATATAAAATTGCGGTGAAGCAATAATCGTATGTTGTGTTACTTTATCATTTAAACCTAAATTATTATTCCATATATAATAGTAACATTTATCTAACTTAGAATACTCCCTTAGAAAAGATTTCAAATTACTTTCAAAAACTGATACCGCCTTTGAAGTAGTTTCAAACTTCCCATTATCCAAATAATTTTGATACTTCGTAAGAATGTTATCTTTATTAGAGCAAACAAACATCACCTTAGTATCGGGATACTTATCCTTAACATTTTTAATACTATCTAATATTAAATTATCGCTTTTTACAATATTTCTTATATCTTCCGGACTATTCCAAATATCTTTTAAAATACTTGACCACTTATCTGTAATTAATAAAGAGGCATCAATTAAAAGACTAAAATCTAAAACTTCAGGAAAATATTTTTTTCTTATTACTGGCATCAACATAGAAACAGCAAACCCACCTGCCGAATAACCAGCTATAACTACCCTTTTAATATCTTTCAAATACTTCAAAACCATATCCATATAATTAATTTTAGCCATAATGATATAAAACTCTTTTTTTACCTAAAATATCATTATAATGATACTTATTATTACCAACATGCATATCTCCAGTAGCATAAGGAATTAGAAGTATTGTATAATCTTTAAACGGATTATCATGATTACTACTAGTTATTCCAAAATGTTCCAACCCATCTAAAGGTCTTTTAGCATAATAAAAGCCATCTTGCAAATAATCCATATCATGACTAGCTGTAAAACTATCAATACTTAACCCACCGCCATAAAAATAGATTAAAACCTTGCTCGTATCCTGAACCTTTATTAAACCATGCCACTTACTTCCGTCCGCATTTACCCCACCATCCGGTGATACCTTGTACCACTTGCCAATATCTAACTTATCTTCTAACTTAGGATTAGTTAAAAACTTTGACAAAGCCCCTAACGTAATCCCCGTTATAATTAATCTTTTCTGCAATTTTTTCATTCTTACCTACTTTTTCATATATCTAATTGTAAATGTTGTTCCAATCCCTAAAGTACTTGTAACACTTACATTACCATTATCTTTTTCAATTATCTGCTTAGCCAAAGAAAGTCCTATCCCAAAACTATTACTACTAGAATTACTTCCCTTATAAAATCGTTTAAAGACATTCTTCCTATCCACATCACTCATCCCTAAACCATAATCTTTAACCATAATCTTCGTAAATAATTCATTATCTTGAACTATAATAGAAACCTTACTATTTTCCTTCGAATACTCAATACCATTCTTAATTATATTAGTTAAAGCTTCGCTTTCCCAAGCCTCATCCCCCATAATACTTATAGTACTATCACAAACAATATCAAGTCCGACATTCTTTAAATCACCAATAACCCCCAAATTATCTTTAATACCATCAAGCATCTTTCTTAAATTAATCTTCTCTTTTTTAAACTCAATTGTATTTGTATCTAATAAAGATAACTTTAATAAAGAGTAAACTAAAAAATTAGTATTAACTACCTTCCTATGAATATTAGTTAATAACTCTTCTTGTTCTTTCTTATCCAAATTCCCACTTAAAATCTTATCCGTCATTAAAGTAATACTTGTTAATGGTGTTTTAAGTTGATGTGATATATCTTCTAACGACTTCTTTAAGTTATTCTTATCATTCTCTAAGTTTATTGTTTGTTCATTTAAACTAATTGCAGTTTTATAAATTTCATCTTTTAAGTAAGAAAACTCATCCTCATAATAATTATTAATATCTAAATTATAATTATGATTATTTATCTCTTTAAGATAATTAGTAATCAACCTTATTTTATCTTCTTCTTTTTTTTTATATATTTTTAAGTACCAGAATATCATTAATATATAAATAACTATCAAACTTAGATTAGTAATTATAAGTATCTTATTTATATTATTATTTATACTTGCTATAGGCATATTACTTAGATATATTCCATATCTACTTAGATTATCTTTAGAATGATTAGTACTATTAATAATAGTAATTAAATCACTTTCATTTATATTAGGATACTTACTACTAACCTCATTTAATATATTAGCCACTATAAGATCATTATTCTTCCTATACTCCCAAAACAACATATAATTACTAAAAATACCCAAAGTAAGAAATACTAAACTAACTATAATAATCCTTTTATATAACCTTATTGTATCTTTATCTTTCTTCATTAATCCTATATCCTATTCCCTTATACGTAATTATTATACTACTATCTAACTTATCTCTTATCCTTTTAAAATAGACTGTCAAAGTATTATCATTAACATCATTCCCTGTCCATTCCCAAATATATTCTAGTAAAATATCTCTAGTTATCGTTTTATTAAGATTATTTATCAAAAGAAAGAGTAATCTTGTTTCTAAACTAGTAAGCCTTATCTCGGTATTATTTTTAAATACCCTTAAATTCAAAGTATCAAAAGTAAACTCTTTTATTTTAATAATATTAGTTTTATTATGTCTATCTATTATTTTCTTAATTCTAATTAGTAATTCTTTAGTTAAGAATGGCTTAGTTATATAATCTTCGGCTCCTAAACTTAGTCCTTTTACAATATCATCTTCTAAGTCCTTAGCAGTTAAAAATATAGTTGGTATTTCTCTTTGTTTAATGTTCATTTTATAAAATTCAAACCCATCTCCATCCGGTAAAGCCACATCTAAAATTATTAAATCTAAATTTTTCTCTAAGTATTTCTTACTTTCTTTTATCGACTTTGCTCTTAGTACTTGATAATTATTTTGTTCTAAAATATCCTTTAAGTTATTTAAAATATCTACTTCATCTTCAATTAATAAAATCATAAGAATCTCCCTTTAATGCCTTTATTATACTATAGATTTTCTACTTTTCCTATCTACTTAATAGAAATTTCCATATATTGAAAGAAAAGAAAACTAAATGTTCTCTTTCCTAATTGTTTCAATTATATTTTGTTCATTTATCTTAGATATTGAATATTTCATAATAACAAAAAGTAAAATAAAGACACAAATACTAGCAATTAATATTTCTTTTATAGGTATACTATAAGCAATATACATCGAGCCACCCGAATTAAAAACCTTATATATTAAGTATGATAACAATATACCAATTGGAATACCAATAAATAACGCTTTAACCCCATAGAAAATACTTTCTAAACTAACCATCCTATTAAACTCATGATTAGTCATCCCAATACTTCTTAAACAAGCAAATTCTCTTTTTCTTAAATTCATACTAGTAGTTATAGTATTAAAGATACTAGTAATACCAATTAGAGAAATAACCGTAATAAATCCATATAAGAATATAGCCATCAAAGTAAAAATAGAATTCATCGTCTTTGCATTTTCTTCATAATTATATAAATCATAATCATCATCTTTCAAAACTTCATCTATTTTATCTTGTAGTTTCTTAGGGTTCTTACTATTTATCATTAACATTGTTCTTATATTAGGGTTATGATATTCAATATTACTAGCAGTATCATCACTAACTACTAACAAAACACATGATTTTTCACTTATCCCAAATGGCAATTTATCAGTTATCTTAGCAACTTCTAAGTTATATTCTTTATTATCTACGGATAATTTTAAATTAGTATTTTCTTTAACATCTAAAACATCAACCATCGTTGGAATAGACTTATTACCTTGTTGAATATATTCTTTTACAGTATTAACTACAATTGCAGCATTATCTGCTACATTAGAAAGTCCCAGCGACTTCAAGTAATTTTTAAAAGCATGTTCTCCAACATAGAAAATTGAAGCATAAACCTTCTTAGTATCTTCACCCTCATAATAATTATTAATATCAAGATATTCTTTTGTTAACTTAACATTATCTAAAGATATCTCTGCGGGCATTGAATCACTAAAACCATAATCAATAACGTCTTCACTACTTAAAATAGTATCTAACTTACTCTTACTAATAGAATTTTTAAGGTACGATAATGATAAATTATAATCCATCGTCTTAACTTCCATATCAATTGAATCAAAAGCAATATTTAAGAAAGCTGATAACCCAATAAAGACACTAACACAAACAACAATAGCAATAACAGTGGGGCGATATTTCTTACGATTTCGTTTTATATTCTTATAAGAAATAACTCCTCCTATCCCAAATAATTTATTAATAATCTTTGGAGTTCTAATTCTTTTTTTATTTATTACTTCGGCACTATTTTTTAAGGCTTCAATAGGAATAATCTTGCCTGATTTCTTGGCACTTCTATGGGCTGATAACATAACTGTAGTAAAACCAAGAACAGAAGCAAATAAAATACTTAACCATGAAAATTTATAAACTAAGTTTAGAGTTAACATTGAACTTAAGAAAATATTACTAATAATAATTAAAATATAACTAGCTAGAATACCACATATAATGCCTAAAGGTACCCCTATTAGAAAGAGAATAAATGCTTCATAATAAACATTATGTTTTATTTGCTTACTAGTTGCCCCAATACTACGTAACATACCATATTGTCTAACACGTTCACTTATTGATATATCAAAACTATTTCTAATACAGAATACGGAAGATACAACAATAATTATTAAAACAATACCAATAACCATACCCATTGATCTCGTTGAAGATTCTTTAAATAAACCCGTTTCTAAAGATATTAAATACGAATTAACTCCTAGCTCATACTTAAGATTTTGCATTTCATCTATTACTTTATTAGCTTCTTCTTCTGTATCCCATGTTCCTTCAACATACTTTCTAAATGTTTCTGTACTAACTCCTACTATACCTGCGGAAACTTGATACCTATTATTTAAACCCTTTTTAGTATATAAAGAATAAACATCATAATACCCTGTATCAAAGTTATCTAAATAAGTAATTACTGTATAACCTGGAGCCGAATAAGGTTCAATATTCCTACTTGGACGTTGCATTATCCCTACTATTGTATATTCCCGAGTTTTTACATTAACTAATTCTTCATTAGTATCAGTATCTTCTGGATCATAAGGGTTATATTGGTCTAACGCCGACCCATCAGTTTCTCTAGTTCCAACATTCAAAGTAATTTTATCTCCGACATTATACTTAACACGTCCATTAGTCTCTAAATGCGTTGGTATAACTATTTCATTACTATTTTGAGGAACTCTTCCCTCTGTTAGATTAACAGCTAAATTTTTTAAAGCTGTATCATTATAAGCTTTAACATATAGATAAGGTTTATATTTATTTTTTATATTATCTAACTTAGCATAACCAATATTTTTAACAATAGAATTATCTTCTATCATTCTATTTTTCTCAAAGTACTTTAAATCACTAGCCGGTACATTAGCAAATTCATAGTGATAATTACCCTTTAAATTTATTTCATAACTAATTAAAGTTTCTCTAAAACTCATGAAAAGAGACGCTACATCAGTCATTAAAGCCACCGATAATACAATACCAATAATTGTTACTAACGTTCTTTTCTTATTAAGTTTAAGATTTTTGATTGTCATATTATTTAAAAGTTTCATACTCTACTCCTTAATATGACCATCTTCGATAGTTATTACTCTATCGGCTTGGGCTGCTAACTCTAAATTATGAGTTATCATAATAATAGTTTGTTTATATTTTTTATTAGATAGCTTTAATAACTCCATAATTTCTTCACTAGCCTTAGAATCTAGATTTCCAGTTGGTTCATCGGCTAAGATAATGGCGGGATGAGTTATTATTGCCCTACCAATAGAGGTTCTTTGTTGTTGTCCTCCGGATAATTCATTAGGTAAGTGAGTTCTTCGATTCGTTAACCCCAATGTATCTAATAATTCATTTAATTCTTCTTTATCCACCTTTTTACCATCTAACTCTAAAGGTAAGACAATGTTTTCTTCAACGTTTAAAATAGGTATTAAGTTATAAAACTGATAAATAAGCCCCACTTGACGACGTCTAAATATCGCTAAGTTATCATCATTTAAAGTATAAATATCATTACCCTCAATAATAACTTTCCCTTTAGTAGGCCTATCTACTCCTCCAATTAAATGAAGCAATGTTGATTTACCAGACCCACTATGACCCACAATAGCAACAAACTCTCCCTTATTAACACTAAATGATACATTATCTAACGCTACTACTTTATTTTCTTTCGTACCATATACTTTAGATAAGTTCTCTACTCTTAATATTTCCATAAAATCTTCCTTTCATGATTTAACTATATCTCTTGAAAGTGACTATTAAATGACTATTTTAAACTTTTATTATTTATATAAGAATTTATTTTATCTAATTCTATTATTCCTACTTTAGTACTTAACAATGTTTTATCATAATCTTGATAATTAATACCATACTTAGTAATTAAAGTATTATTTAAAGTATTTATTATCTCTATCTTAGTATCTTCTAATACATTCCAATTTAATACTTCACTAGCTCTTTGTAATATAAAACATACTATTATATAATCTATATAATATTTATACTCTAAGTAGTTGTTACTAAACTTTGTATTCATTACTAAACTATCTACAATCTTAAAACAATCATATATATTCTCATTATAATCATAATTCCTAAAAGATATACCTAAACTACTCTTTCTATAAAAATAATCCCAATTATTCATTACTAATACCCTGTTAGAATTAAATAAAGCACTATAAGTAAATGCTACATCTTCCCACATACTATCTTCTACAAACCTTATTTTATTTAATATATCTCTTTTAAATATCTTATTACAACTAGATGGTGATAAGTTAGAAAGTCTCTCAAAATCTATCTTAGTATTATATATGTATCCTTTACTTCTTCCCATAAAGTTTAAATCATTATCTAAGTATTTACTATCTTTAACAAATAATATCCCTGTACTTACGATATCAGCAATATTATATTCTCCATTGTTATACATATCTTCATACATTCTAGGGTTTATGTAGTCATCTCCATCAACAAACCCAATATATTCCCCAGTAGACATAGATATTCCTAGGTTTCTAGTATATCCTACTCCCATATTCTTATTATTTCTAACTATTTTAAGCTTTTCTTTGTATTTACTTTGATACTCTTTAAGAATGGTAAAGCTATCGTCGGTTGAATAATCGTCGATAGCAATTATTTCTATATTATCTAGAGTTTGCTTTAACACTGAGTTTAAGCAATCTCTAAGATATTTACTATTATTATATACAGGTATTATAATACTTACTTTTATTTTTTCCATGTCTTCATTATATAGCTATCTTTATTTTCTTTCAAGAAAATTGTAAAATAGAAAGTCATAAATATTTCAAAGTTAAAAAGTCATAGCTTTGTATATCTTTCGTCATTAAAAAAAAGTATGCGAATTTAATAATTTACACACCATATTATATAAGGTCACCTCTGCTGACTTCTCGCAATGAACCTTTTTCGACCGGTTTTCTTAATAGGGTTCTCCTCAACTATTTGTAAGACATCCTGCGGTAAGACATATATCTTTCCTCGATTAGCTACTTACTTTGCCACATAAAGTTACGAGTATCTTTTGGACTTTAGTCTGTATTGCAGCCTTATCCATTTATGTAGCCTTATAGTAAATTTTTTCGTTAGTCCTCTGTTTTATACCACACTTTCTTTAGCCCCAAGCCTCACAATTAATGCTTGTGTTTCTCTAACACTTCGTCGATACCTACGCGTATATTAGACTTTCACCAACTAGATATATGCCATGCACAGCACACAACAAAAGAGAAAACCCGTATTTATAGAGTTTCTCTTAAAAAATCCCTGATAATTGGTATGGACTTTCACTGGTACCTTCACCACTTGATATTGAAACACTTGATTTTAGAAATAGAGTTGGGCTAGTACCATACCCGGCTTCAAATAACCCACTGCTTTTCTGAGGATATACACCTTGACTTTCAGTATAAATTTCACTATAGGTATCTTTAGCTGAAGACAATAAAAACCAATAAGAGTATATATAAAAATAATTATTTTCTAAACATAATCTATACGAACCAAATTGACTAATTTCAGTTAAACTAGCCTTTAAACAAGTATCTCGGTTAGGGCTAGAACTACCTGCTGTAGCGTAAGCATAATCACTTGGATACATTAAACCTATTTTTCCAGTCCATGCTGTTGCGTGATTATTATATGAAACACTACTTCTTTCAGCAGAATAATAGTTATCAACAGTAGTCTTATAATCTTCAATACTTCCTAAATTCCATATAACACTTTCGATGGCATTTCTTGTATTATCATTTTTTAAACCAGTTGATGTAAAATCTATTGATGTACATGTAAAATCCGCTCCACTAGCTACAGCTGCTGGTTTGCAACCAGATGTTCCATTATAGTAAGAACCCATATTTTGATATATTGCTTGACCATTACTATCTTTTACAATATTATTTTCTATTGTATATCCAGATTTTAAATAATCTTTAGGGTTTAACAACATCATTAATTGGCTATCTGTCCAGTCATTTGACCCATCATCATTTGTTGAAGTACCAACTCCATTTTTTTTATAATCAAAGAAGAAAGATCCTATTGAATTAGCTCTTACTATTTTTACTAAGTCTTCTTTTGTTCCGTCAGCCTTGGTTATGTTTTTAAATACACCAATAATACGCCATTTTTCACATGAACTATCACTTTGATTTGAATAATCGCTACAATTAAAATAAACATAATTACTAGGATCTTTGCCAATGTATCTTATATTATTGTCTGGATCGTCAGTGGCAATTTGAGTTGTATCAGTAATCTCCTTACCTAATATTTCAATAGGTGGCTCCTCTTCCGTAGCCGTATTAACAATAACAACCTTAGAACTAAAAGACTTAGAAGCCTCTGCTACCGTAACCGATTCATCCATCCATAAATATAAAGAATAAGACTTAGATTTATTAGCCCCAATTATATCAGTACCTAAAATATAAGCTTCCTTAGCGCCACTTATATCAACATCAGCCTTCTTATCTAAAGAAGTTAATAACGTAGGTGTACCACTCTTATTACCCTTAGTTAAACTAGTCTTAATCGCACTACTACTCATAGTCGAAGTACTTAATACATCTAACGCAATAGTAACTTTAGAGTTCATATTACAAGTATTTTTTAAAGTAAAAGTATAAGGCTTTTTCTTTAAACCTGCTTCATCACTAATAGGAATAGCGTTAGTTAAATTAATATTAGAAGACTCCGTAAATTCAATATCGAAACAAGAAGAATTAACAATATTTTGTTCCTTTTGGATAGCTGTTTTAACCCACATTGAGTAACTAGTACCAATAATAATACTTCCAATAAGAAGTATTGATATAACCATTAATATTATTTTATAAGATTTTCTCATAAACTTTTCCTCTCTTTCTTATAGTATTATCAAAGTAAATAATTTTATTAATACGCATGGCTTATGATGTCATATACTTGCAATATCATAATACCACAAATTATCATGCTTGGAAATAAAATTTTTTTAAAAAAAGCCTATTCCTCCTAAACCTTAACAAGTTAAAAATAAATAATAAAGCAAAGAAAAAGAATGACATTACATCACTCTTTTTGAAAGTCTTAATAATTAACTAAAGTTGCCGTTATTAGTGTTATAATTTATAGCACGTGTTTGAGCATCATTTACTGTAGTAGAGCATGCTGAATTAGTTACAGTACTTCCACCATACACACCACCAGCACCAGTAGTAAGATATTTATTACCACCAAGGTTAGTTAATGATACACCATTAATAACATATTCTTTGTTAGTCATAGATACAATATACTTAGCTGTACTTGTATTAGTTGAAGTTGGAATATAAGCTTCAACAATTCCTGTATAATCACTAGCGTTAGCTTTTTCTATAAATCCACCACTAATTAATTCAGGAATAGTCATACAGAAATAAGTATAAGAACTACCAGACACAGTAAGACCTGTTATAGTTTTACCAACATTGTTTTTACCAGCAATTAAACTAGATGTATAAGCTGTTTGAGCGGCTTTAGCAAAAGACTCACCTTCAGTAACAAATGCACCAACTTTAGCTCTTTCCATTAAACTTGTAACAGCAGGCATAGCAACCATAATTAAGATAGCTAAGATAACAATTACTGCTAATAATTCAATTAATGTAAAACCCTTATTATTTACTTTTTTCATTTTTTTCTACTCTCCTTATATTATCAATTATATAATATCTTTTAGCTATTAGTCAATACGACTTTTGAAAAAATTTACTACTTTATGGCACTTAGTAAACTACTTATTAGATCAATATTATCGATAGCTTTACTTATCTTATCGCTAGTACGTAGTTCATATTTATCTTTTAGATAGTTTTGATAGTCATTAAAACTATCGGGATTACGGGAGAGATTCTTTATCCACCAAGAGTTATCTTTTAAATACTCATAATAACCCTTAGTATTTTTTATTTTATATTGTAAGTTTATTTTCATACTTAGTCTCCAAAGAATTTATTTAAAGGCCTTGGGCTAGTGGGTCCTTTAGGTAAGTTGTTTAAGTTAGAAGCACCTTTACTAGTTAGTTCTTCGATAAAACCAAGAGCTTTTTGAGCGGATTTAATATGTTCTTGTATTTGGTTTAAATCAATATTTTTCATGACGTCTTTAAAGTCAAAGTTACTGGTACTTTGGGTCGCATTGGTACTCTTAGTCTCTTCAAAATAAGGTTCCCAAGCTTTAACATCTTCGCCATAAATATCATATATTTCATAAAGTTTTTGCCAAGTTTCATTATGATTTTTAATATACCTAGTAAGACTTGGGTGTTTACGTACAAAGTCTTTGAATGCTTCTTTTTTATCCATAAAAAATCACCTACTATATTTTATGATAGTAAGTGATTTTGTATTAAAATTTAAATTCGTCGAAGAATTCATCTAATGATGATTGTTCTAGTTTAACTACAGGAATATCTTCTTTAGGTGTTTCTTCTACGGTTTTTGATTCTTCCTTAACTACATTAGTATCTTCTTTTTTCTTATCTAAGTAAGATAGTTTAATAAATGGTAAGAAAGCATCGTCAATATTATATTTAGAAATATTAGACCCTGTTGATTTCATATCCATAATAGGTATTTCACTATTTTTTAGAGTTTTAATCTCGCTATCAGCTTTGATACATACTTCATCTCTTGCTGTAGTAAGTAAACACTTAGTAATTTGATAGTCGAAAGACTTAACTTTCTTAATTAGACTACTACCTTTTTTAGCACGGTTATGGGTTTCTAACTCAGAGATTTTAATACGTTTAGCTGTTTTATTATTAGTTATTAAAGTTAGATATTCATGAGTACTGTCAATTGAGTAGCCTCCTACTAAGTAGTCTTCTTTTAGGGCGATACCTTTAACACCGGATGCTCTTGGTCCAACTGTTGGAATCTCGCTTGAATCAATATTTACATAGTAACCATTAGCGCTAACCATTAAAGTGCGTGATGTTGTTCGTTCAACACTTACTACATAGTCTCCTTCTTTAAGTTTGAAAGCACTCATAGCTTTAGTATATCTTGAAACAACATAGTCTTTAAATACTGAACGTTTTACTAAGCCATTTTTAGTAAATGTAGTTATTTCTTGATCAGGGTTATCTAAGACAAAGGATGCAACGATATGTTCTTCTTCGCTTAAGCCACCAACTAAGTTATTAATATGTTTACCTAGTTCTTTCCATTTAGCTTCAAAGATACTATGTACTGGAGCGTAGATGTATTGACCTAGATTAGTAAATATTAAGATAGTATCTAGAGTTGATACTTCAAATAAATTAGTTACATAATCACCTGGTTTAAGGGTTGTACTATCACCATTACTTGAGTTATAACTCTTTAGGGATACACGTTTGATATAACCTTCATTAGTAATACATACTAAGACATTCTCTTTAGTAATTAGGTCGGTTGTATCAATCTTTATTTCTTCTACTTGATCTATAATTTGGGTTTTTCTTGGTACAGCGTATTCTTGTTTTATCTTACGTAGTTCATATTTCATGACTTCTTTAAGTTTTTCTTCATTAGAAAGAATAAGTTCTAAGGCTTCAATATATTTATGAAGATTATCTCTTTCTTCTTCTAAGGCTAAAACATCAGTGTTAGTTAGTTTATATAATTGTAAGACAACGATGGCTTCAGCTTGTTCTTCGTTAAAACCAAATTCATTGATAATATTTATTTTAGCATCAGCTTTATTTTTAGATGCTCTAATAACTTTGATTACTTGATCTAAGATATCCATCATTTTTAAGAAGCCATCAACAATATTAAGACGTTTTTTATAGGCTTCTAAATCGAATCTACTACGTTTAATAATAGTTTCTCTTTGATGTTCTATATAAGCATCTAGTAGAGGGATAATTCCTAGAGTCATTGGACGACGATTTACGATAGCAACCATGTTATAGTTATAAGATATTTGTAGGTCAGTATTTTTTAGTAAGTAGTTAATGATAATATCTTTGTTAGCACCACTTTTTAGGTCAATGACAATTCTAACACCATCTCTATCAGTTTCATCTCTAACCTCAGCAATACCATCTAATTTTTTATCTATTCTAATAGAATCTATTTTAGCAACCATCATAGCTTTATTTACTTCGAAAGGTATTTCAGTAATAACTATTTGTTCTTTACCTTTATTTTTTTCAAAAGTGTATTTAGAACGAACAATTACTTTACCACGGCCATTAGTGAAGGCATCAACGATACCTGATTTGCCCATACAAATACCACCAGTTGGAAAATCTGGTCCTTTAACGATATCTAGTATTGTTTCTAAACGGCAGTTTGGGGATTCGATTCTTTTTATTGTGGCATCGATTATTTCCCCTAAGTTATGTGGAGGAATATTGGTTGCGTAGCCCGCACTGATACCATTAGTACCATTTACTAGTAAATTAGGAAATTTAGCAGGTAGTACTGTTGGTTCAAGAAATCTATCATCAAAGTTAGGAGCCCAAGCAACAGTATTTTTGTCTAAGTCTTTTAGTAGTTCGCCAGCTATTTTAGATAGTCTAGCTTCGGTATAACGATATGCAGCAGCACCATCACCATCCATGGAACCATTGTTACCATGCATATCAATTAAGATGTTATTTTGTTTCCACCATTGGGACATACGAACCATGGCATCATATACAGAAGAGTCGCCATGGGGATGCCATTTACCTAAAACATCTCCTACAGTAGCGGCACATTTGATGTAGCCTTTATCGTAAGTATTATTATTTTTATACATGTCAAAAAGAATTCTTCGTTGAACGGGTTTTAGGCCATCTCTAACATCAGGGATAGCACGGTCTTGGATTATTTCTTTAGCATAAGCGCCAAAACGAAGACCCATAATTTCTTCTAAGGCATAATCTTGTATTCTTTTTACAACTTCATTTTCCATTATTTCCCTACCCTCTATAATCGTCTTCTAAGGTGAATTCAACGTTTTCGTCTATCCACTCTTTTCTTGGTTCGACTTTATCACCCATTAATACTTCTACTCGTTTTTGAGCTAAGGCGGCATCTGTGATGTTAACTCTAATTAGGGTTCTAGAATCAGGGTTCATAGTTGTTTCCCATAGTTGGTCAGCATTCATTTCACCTAAACCTTTATATCTTTGAATAGAATATTTTCCGGTATGATTGTTTTTTATTTCATTTAATTCATCATCGGTATAAGCATAATAATGTTTTTTACCATAATCTAATTTATATAGTGGTGGCAAGGCGATAAAAAGTTTTCCTTGTTCGATTAGACCACGCATATAGTGATAGAAGAAGGTTAAAAGTAATATTTGGATATGGGCACCATCGACATCGGCATCGGTCATGATGATTACTTTGTCGTAGTTTGATTCACTGGCATCAAAATTTTGGCCAACACCAGCACCAATTGTATGAATTAAAGTATTTATTTCTTCATTTTTATATATATCTTCCATTGAGGCTTTAGCAGTATTTAAAACTTTACCTCTAAGTGGTAAGATGGCTTGGAATTTACGGTCACGGCCACCTTTAGCAGAACCACCGGCTGAATCTCCTTCGACTAGGAATAATTCGTTGATTTTAGGGTTCTTACTTTGAGCAGGGGCAAGTTTACCGGATAAATTTTTTTCGATTTTGTTCTTATTTTTACCATTTCTAGCTTCTTCACGGGCTTTTCTAGCAGCTTCACGAGCTAGTTTACTTTTTTGGGCTTTTTCAATGATTGATAAGGCGATTTCTTTGTTTTCTTCTAAGAAGAATTGAAGATTATCGTAGACAACATTTTCGGTAGCAGTTCTAGCTTCAGGAGTACCTAGTTTGCCTTTTGTTTGGCCTTCAAATTGTAATAATTCTTCTGGTACTTTAAGGTTGATTACAGCGGATAAGCCTTCTCTTACGTCAGAGCCATCAAAAACGCTATCTTTGCCTTTAACTAAGTTATTTTGTTTAGCATAATCGTTAAATACTTTGGTTATTCCGGTTTTGAAACCTACTTCATGTGTTCCACCATCACTAGTTTTAACGTTATTAACAAATGATAAGATTTCTTCAGAGTAAGAGTTAGTATATTGCATGGCAATTTCTACTTCAATACCTTGTTTAGTACCGCTAAAGTTAATGACTTTATGTAATGGTGTTTTATTTTCGTTCATATAGTCAATAAAGGATACTAAGCCATTTTCATAATGATATTTAACATTTTTATTATCAATTTCATCTATAACTTCAATAGTTAGGCCACTAAGTAAGAAAGCTGATTCTTGCATACGTTCAGCAATGGTCGTAAAGGAAAATTGAGTTGATTTAAAGATTTCAGGATCTGGTAAGAATGTTACAATGGTTCCTGTTTTATTAGTCTTACCGATAGTATGAAGTTTTTCTTTAACATGACCACCATTTTCAAAGGTTATGTTAGAAATTAAACCATCACGATAGATTGTTACATCCATTCTCTTAGATAAGGCATTTACAACACTTGCTCCTACACCATGGAGTCCTCCGGATACTTTGTATCCAGCTTCAGTAAATTTACCACCAGCATGTAAGATTGTATAAATTACTTCGGGAGTTGATTTTCCGGATTCATGCATACCAATTGGAACACCACGTCCCTCATCACTTACTGTTACTGAGCCATCTTTATTTAAAGATATTTTAATGTAATTACCATAGCCATTGATTACTTCATCAATACCATTATCAACAATTTCCCATACTAAATGATGAAGACCTCTTTTATCAGTGGAACCGATATACATACCAGGTCTTTTTCTTACGGCTTCTAAACCCTCTAATATTTTGATGCTTGATTCATCATACTTTACCATAAACTCATTCCTTTCGTTGTTTATTTTTATAGTAATGCTTGTTTATCTTAGTTCATCACACTAAATAAGGATAACATAGAATTTTAGTTTTTTAAAGACTTTTAACACAAATTTGACATGATAAAATATATAATTTCTTACATATTTCAGTTATTTGTTTATATATTGTAAATTGTATTTTAGATGTTTTTGACATGAGTATATTATATAAGTATAATAATATTTAATTAACGAAAGGAATTTTATGAAAAAGAAGGATTTGTTAAAGTTAAAATCATTAATTATGGCTGGAGTTATGATGAGCTTTATAAGTGCATGTTCTAAAGATACTAGTGATTCTGAATCTGTTGAAAAAGAAGTTAAAAGTAATTACAGCATTGTGGTTATGGAAAATAATAAAGCCATAATTTATGATGTTTCAGGTTATAGTACTTATAGTCATGAGCAAAGTACAATTAAATTATATATTGGTGATAATGATAATACATTAATACCCGCTAGTAAGGCTTTTATTTTTAGAGATGAAAATCATCATGAGGAAGCACTTAAATTTGCTTATTATTATTGTGATGAAGTTATTATGTATAGTGATTTGATGGATCATAGTCTTGAAGATATTAAAGCTCAAAAATTAAATTTAAGTAAGTAATTAAAAAAAGGTTAGAACGTGTTTGTTTCTAACTTTTTATTATGGAGGAATCTCTTTAGTTATGTATGCCAATTATTTTAACTACTCTATTGATTATGTACTTGGTCTTACTAATGATAAAAGAAAAAATAATGTTATTCCTGTGCTTGATTTAAAAGTATTAGGAAATAACATTAAGAATTTAAGAATTAAGAATGAGTTATCGCAAGATAATCTTACTAATTTTTTAGAAGTAACTCAGGCTTGTATTGTAAGATATGAAAAAGGATTAGTATGCATTTCTACATCTAAGTTATCTAAAGAATTTAAGGTATCTATTAGTTATCTTTGTTGGAAAGAAAACTAAATAAATTATCCAATATATGTTATTCTAACATAACCATTACCTTTTTTAGCACAGTTTGATATTGGAGTTTCCGAAACACATGTTGTAGTTATGGTTTTCGTGCTTTCAGCATTGCTTTCTTTACAGTTGTAGCAATACATTGACTTGTTAGTTATTAAGGAATTGCCTATATAGCCTGATCCTCCACCACCAGAACCAGCTAAGATTTC
>ERZ779932.123-NODE-123-length-32122-cov-2.213272_pt1 | contig 32122 bp, 42 predicted proteins | sample MGYA00511064_ERZ779932 | MGnify/ENA primary metagenome ERZ779932 (study PRJEB29588, sample SAMEA1966821) | human gut metagenome | biome: human gut; feature: human-associated habitat; material: faeces | place: Denmark | collected 2008/2010 ...
CGGCAGTGTGAGGCCGGCGCCGCCACCGGACTTATCAACAGGAAAAACTATATAGAAAGGAAAGAAATTTAGATATTGGTTCAAAAGGCTCGCCCATTAGGGCGAGAAACAAAATAGGGAAATTTCGTTACAAAGCGCCTAATTCGTCGAATGCGAACAACGTCTTCAACGTGAACAACACCGGCTATGTCAACAACAACAATGCGAACAATGACAACAATTCCGTTCGGCCTGCCGTTTTGAGCAGCACCTAAGTATCATGTTTATATGGTCAAGGCTATATGAAAGAAGCTTAGGTACAGAAATTTTCCTTGACTAATAGTCTAAAAATAAAGTATGTGGAGTAGAACTTATGGGAACTACTCCTTAAGCATACTAAAGACTAATGAATAAACTGGAAATATATAAGAATGGTAACTTCTTAAATGCTTATGAAGAAAATGCAATAATACTTCATAAGCTATTTAATTATAAAGTTATTGAAAGTGATAAACATAAATATAAATGTGGTTTTCCATTAACCCAATATAATAAAATAATAAATGGTTTACAAGATAACAAAATATCATATATCGTCTATGATAATGAAACTATCTTAGAAGAAAAAGATTATCATAAATTAAATAACTATGAAAAAGAATATAAAGAAGCAATGAAAAAGCTTGAACTAGATACCAAAGCTAATATAGTTTATAACAAAGTATTAAAATTAAATGATAGAAAGCTAGAAGAATTTCTAGATAAAATGTTAACATGGCTGAAATAACTAATAAAGAATTTATAATTTTAACTAAGAGTAAAGACTTAATATTTTATATTGATGATATCTTAGAAAACGTTCCAAGAAAAGATATGTATTATAAAGATAGAATAAGAGATTGTTGTCATCAAATTATTTATTATATATATAAATAATAGTAAGATAATAGATAATACTTGTTTTAGTAATATATTAACTAATATATCATTAATAGACTTATATTTAGAAAGATTAGTAAAAAAGAATTATATATCTCTTAGTACTTCGAATAAGATAGCAGTTAAATTAACTGAGATAAACAAAATGTGTAATACTTGGAGAAAAAACAGTGAAGAAAGTTAATATTATTGATTTAGATAATGTCTATAAAGACATTATCAAAAATGTTAAGAATAAAAGAAGAATATATGAATTTGAAAAATATAAATTAGAATATCTTACTTTGTGTGCTAATATTATAAATGAAGGCAATTATAAAGGTGGTTATTACAATATCTTTATTATCTATGAACCAAAGCTTAGAGTAATAATGAGCCAAAAGCTTTTAGATAAAATAATTAATCATTATATTACTAGAACTGTATTAATTCCTAAATTAGATAAATTCTTATTAGACGAAAACACAGCAACTAGAATTAATAAAGGCCATTCTTATGCCATTAACTTATTTAAAGAAGGAATAGAGTATTATAAACGAAGATATAAAACATTTTATTTCTTAAAACTAGATATAAAAAAATATTTTTATAATATCGATCATGAAGTATTAAAAAGCTTAATAAAACCATATTTAGATAATGAAGAATATAAAATATTATGTTCTATAATAGATAGTACAGATTTACCTTATATTAATGAAAAAATAAGTATTCTAAGAAATAAATATAATGAAGACTTACCATACTACAAAATAGGTAAAGGCTTACCTATTGGTAATATGACTAGTCAATTTCTAGCAGTATTCTATTTATATAAACTACATTATTTTATAAAGCATAATCTTCATATAAAGAAATTTGTTGTATATATGGATGATTATATTTTAATTCATGAAGACAAAGAATATCTAAAATATTGTAAGAAAGTTATTGAAGAAAAGTTAAATAAAGAATATAAACTAGAATTAAACAAAAACAAATCTATGATAACGAGGTCAAGTAGTGGCATAAACTTTTTAGGGCATAGATTTATTATAAAGGGTAATAAAACAATAATAAAAATTACCAACAGTACCAAAAGAAAAATAAAAACTGGTATTAGAAAAAATTTAAACAAATATAATAATAAATTAATTAACTATCAAAAATTGTTTAGTAGTATCACAAATTATAAGTATAGTTATATTTTTGTTAATCATAAAAAGATTAATGAAATTATAGAAAGAGAATTGTAATGAAAAGATACGAAATAACAAAAAAATTTTATAAACATTATATAATCTATATTTTAGTAAAAGGTAAATATAGATTATATAATGTCGATAAAGAAATAAGTAATAATTTTAAATTAGACAGAGTTAATGTAATTAAGTTGAATAATTTAGATATAGAAAGTATTGTTGAGTATAGAGATAATAGATATGTTAATTTGTATGCAAAAACAATGATAATTAAAATTATTAATAAGTATAAAATAACTAAAAAAACTTCTTAGTTTTTCATTCCAAGAAGTTTTTTAGTTATTTTTAAGGTATCTTCGTCAGTATTTAAGAGTTTTATAATAGTTTTATCATCTAAGCCATTATTTTTCATATTAAGGATAGAACTTTTAATGGTTTGTTCTCTACCTTGTTCAATACCTTCTTCACGAGCATAAAATCTCTCACTAGAAATAATAGAGTTATATTCTTCTTCGTAATTACGAACAATAACGCCTTTATCAGCATCAAATGTCAACATAAAATCAACAACCCTTCTTAATATAGGATTATTACTTGCAAGCTTACTAAGCTTATCTCTATCTTTCGTACTTAAAAATACTAAGTACTCAAGCAATTCCTTCGATACACCTTTATTATATTTACAATTTGTAACATTGTCAAGCGAATACGTAACTCTTCTAATTGGTTTAAATTCTTTATTAAAATACTTATGATTATATAGATAATCTTCTTGATAAAGAAAATCTCCAACATTTACATCGTGACATAACACAACTTGCAAAACCTGAAAATTTTCTTTGTAGTTGCCTTTATTGTACCGACAGAAAAGTCGATATATTTCGGCAGCATAATTAGTTTCCTTTGTTAGGATATATTTTCGATAATACCTACATACTTCAAAATCAATAATCAAATTTTCGTTAACCTTAAAAGTTAAATCGGTTTCACAATATTGGCTTGTACTTTTAATATACGTTGTATCGATAAACTCACCCATCTTTACTATTTCTAAATCTATTCCGGTAATAAGACTAATCAAATTATATAAAAATTCTGGACAATTTTTTGCAATAGCTTTAAAAACATAATCGTGAGTTAGTGGAATAACGACTGGTTTTATTGTTATCACCTCCGTTCATGCCACGTATCATATAGAGTTCTAAAATAAAAGTCAAAAACCCAAAAGTTATAAATTCTGCAGCAAAAACGCGTTTAAAACGCAAATTTGGTCCTAAAATTAAAAAACTACATACCTTTTTTGCAGAAATTCAAATTCTCACAAATTAAAAAAAGTTACATCTTTACATAAAAAACGTAAACTTTATTGGCGCAATCTTATCAAAAATACTTGAACTGTCCAGATATTCTAATAAAAAGACTTACTTTTGATAGCAAATGTGAACTAATAGCACACACAAAATATAATATGTTCTAACTTAAATTAATTGTAAAAAATCAAATTGAAAAATACCCTAAACAATGCTAAAATTATAATAGTAGGAGAGGGCTAAAATGATAACATATAATGAACTAAGAAAATCTATTGAAGAAGATATATACTATTTCTTTAAAATACCCCAAGCACCATATAATACACCAGCTATTCATTTGCAAAAGAGAATAAATGACTACCTTAACTTCAAACTTAAATGGCTGTATGCTAAAGAAAAGCCAAGTACTAAAGAAGAAATTGACAAGTTAAAACAAACATTCCATGACGAATACCTTAATATGTTAGAAGAATATTGTCTATCTTTTCTTAATGTCTTTGAACAAGAACATCATATTACCTTAAATCAACAAGCTAATTCTAAGTTAGTCCAAGACATTTTAAAGTTCGATACCGGAATAACCCCTCTAATTAATATCTCGGTAATATCTTCTTTGATTTTAAAACGAGCCACAACTTTAGCTAAATACTGTGACAATAAATTAGCCGAAAAAAGAGCATTCTTCGACCAAGAACTAACCACTATCTTAAATACCTTTACCGCTCGTAGCTATTATCAAAATATCGAAACCGATTTAAACACTTACAAAGAACAAACTTTAAATAACATTATGGATCGTGTTCAAGAGCTAGGCAACGTAACCCTTAGTATTTATGAAATTAAAGATAAAATAAACTATCCTGACCTAATTCAAAACTATCAATTTAATATAAAGAAAATGTTTCTCGACATTGAAGATATCTTAGATAACAAACTCTTTCTAATTGCTAAAATAAATATTCTATATAATAATAAAATAATTAATACTGAGATATATAATATATTAAATGAAAAAATAGAAAATATAAAAAACTTTAAAACTTATAAAGAATTTAATGATACATTAATTAAAGTTTCTCCTCGCATATACAATATGTATAAGAAAAAAATACTTGCTAAAGTAAAGTCTGAAGATCTTATTTTTGAAAGTGATAATATAGAAGAATATTTTAAAATATTTGATGAATATGCTAAAGATGATATAGATAAAAGAGATTTTATTATGGACTATTTAACTAGAATTAATTTAAATGATCCTGCAGATTTAATTATTATTACAATAAAAAACTTCGATATTATTAATTTAAAAAACCACAAATTTTAAAATATACTAAGATTAAATTAGAACTATTGTCGAAACTGTTTAAAAATTAAGCAATATCACCTATATTAAATATGAAAAGGTGATAAAATAAATGTTAGAAGAAATAATTAATACGTGTGAACCCCTTATAAAAAGTATTGCTCAAAAATTCTATGGTGTCGACTATGAAGATCTCTACCAAGTAGGGCGTATAGGTGTTATTGAAGCTTACAACCACTATAAAGATGATACTAAAACTAAATTCACAACCTTTGCGTACCAGTATATCTTTGGTCAAATGTATCAATATACCATGCTTAATAAAACTATTAAACAAAACCGTGATACCTTAAAACTAGTCAAACTAATTGATAAAACTAAAAATTATTTAGAACAATCTTTAAATCGTCTTCCTACCATGAAAGAAATAAGTACTTATCTAAATATACCCGAACAAACCCTAATTAATAGTATTTTAAATACTCATAGTATCTTAAGCTTAGATAAAGAAATGGATTGTGATACCAATTTATATAATACTATTAAGACTAATAATATAAATGAAGACTATATAGATTTAACTAATACCCTAAACTCTCTAAGTAAAGATGAACAAGAACTAATAAGACTCCGTTACTTTGAAGACTTAACCCAAAGTGAAACTGCATCCTATCTTGGTATCAACCAAGTAAAAGTCTCTCGTGAAGAAAAAAGGGTACTTAAAAAAATGCGTACTTCATTAAATTGTGAATAAAAACCAAAAAAGACCTTCATAATAACTATGGAGGTCTTTATGAATAAAGAAGAATATCAAAAATTAGTACAAAAATATACACCTAGTGAAGATAAACTAAAAAATGCCTTAAAAGCATTCGTTGTTGGTGGTCTAGTAGGAGTACTATCAATTATTATTTATAAAATATTATTAAACTTTAATATTACTGAAAAAGACGCCAATATCTGGACAATTCTTATCTTAATATTAGTATCTAGTATCTGCACCGGCTTAAATTTCTTTGACGACTGGGTTAGCAAGGTTCGTTGTGGTTTAATCGTTCCCATTACCGGATTTTCCCATTCTGTAACTAGCAGTGCCCTAGACTACAAAAAAGATGGTCTCATAACCGGTCTTGGCTCTAATATCTTTAGATTAGCAGGAAGTGTCTTACTCTATGGTATGATAAGTGCATTCTTTCTAACTGTAATCGAGGTGATATTACATGGCTAGTTTTAAGTTTAACAATGTCTATTTAAAAGATACCTATACTTTAGCTACTAACAAAGAATGCCTAGGCCATGTTTCCAACTACGATAAAATTATTAATGACTATTACTTTGGTGAAAAAACATTTGAACAAGCCGAAGTTAAAATGCAACGCTATGTCATCGATAACTTATTAGGAAAAAATAATAAGATAGATTTAGTAGTTAGTGGCGAACTATCTAATCAATTATCTATTACTAACGCTACTCTAAGTCATTATAATATTCCTTATTTAGGAGTTTATTCCGCTTGTGCAAGCTTCATAGAAAGTCTAATTGTTGCATCAACATTCATCGAAAGTAAGAAAATAAAAAATAGTTTAGTTCTAACAAGCAGCCATGCTCTTGTTGCTGAACGTCAATTTAGATATCCAATTGAGTATGGTTCACCAGCCCTAAAACGTCAAACAAAAACCGCCACCGGTTGCGTGGGTGCTATCCTTACTAATAAAAAATCTAAAATCAAAGTAACCTCAGCAACCCTAGGTATGACACAAGATTATGGTATCAAAGATGTTAATAATATGGGTGCCGTCATGGCCCCCGCAGCAGCCATAACTTTAATGCAACATTTAAATGACTTAGGTTTAGATATCAAATATTATGACCTAATTATTACCGGCGATTTAGGAAGAGTAGGGACCAAACTATTCTTAGAGTTCCTAAAAAATAACCATCTAACGCTTAAAAATCACCTTGATGCTGGTTCTATTCTATACCCTGAAGATGTCTTTGAATACGCTGGATCCTCAGGACCAGCCACCTTACCTCTAGTTGTCTTTAACAAAATCTTAAAAACCAAAAAGTACAAAAAGATACTTCTTATCGGTACGGGCTCACTTCATTCCCCAACTCTTGTCAATCAAAAATCAACAATCCCCAGTATCGCTCACGCTATAAGTTTGGAGGTAACAGATGATATACATTAATGCCTTTTTATTCTGTGGTCTAATCTGTCTACTAGGAGAACTTATCTTAGATAATACTAATCTTACTCCCGGACATGTAACATCCCTTTTAGTAGTCCTAGGGGCCATCCTTTCCTTCTTTGGACTATATCAAAAATTTATCGCCTTCGCCGGTACTGCTGCCAGTGTTCCCATAACATCTTTCGGTAACCTTTTATACCAAGCATGTCTTGAAGGTTATAAAACTAAAGGCGTTCTAGGAATGTTCACTAATCTTCTAACAACAACATCAGGAGGTATCAGTGGGGCTATAATATTTGCCTTTATCACTACCTTATTTTGCAAATCTAAAGATTAAAATTAGATACTTTTTTAACCCAAGAGTATCTTTTTTTCCGTTTATTCCTATTTACAACGCCTAGGAAAAATTGATATAATTATAAAGAAGAATGAGAGGGATACTTAAATGAACCAAAGTAATCTAAATCAAAATGAGCCAAGACCAGAAACCCAAAACGTAACACCCCAAACTACTAACGAAATCGAACTACCTAAATTTGCTAGTGAGGAAAAAAGTATTGGTACGCTAAAAAAGGACACGCAAAAAAGTCCCGTTGCCATGCTAATCCTTTTTGGTATTCTAATTGCCGTAATCTATTTTATACCTATTGTAACTCCATACTTTAGTGATATCTTAGATAAACTAGGAATAAGCAATAATAGTGAAATCTATGATGGCATTCAAAATACTGATACTACTAAGGATAATACTGATACCAAAGACGACACCCAAAAAGAACCCCCAAAGAAAAAAACATACACCCTAGCAACAACCGAAACCGCAACCCTTGACAAAATCGAATACACTGCTTTCCAAAAACTACAAGAAGATACTTACTATTACCTTAGCTATACTATTACTAATAAAAGTACTTCAACCTACAGTTTCACCACCCATAAAATATTCCTAGAATTTTATGATGATGCCAAAACATACCTAGGAAGTATTTTAGTTAATACCCCAAGTCTAAACGCTAACAGCACAGCCTCTTTAAAAAGCCTTGTCAACCAAAGTATCTATACAAGTGCCACTACTTTCCAAATCGTCGAAAAACAATCTGACGAATATCCTGATGCTAACCTAATTAACAACACCTTAACTTGTACTCTTAATAACCGCATTCTAACATACACATTCTACAATAATAAACTTACTAAAATAGTCGATACAAATACTTCTAATGATACTAATATTAACTATGTTAACTCTTATATCGAAACACAAACTAAAATAAACGAATTAAACAAAGTAACTGGAGTAAACGCCATATTCATTCCAGAAACCAATAAATTTACAACAAACATTACAATTGATTACAACATAGTAAATTCTGATCTTACAACCAACGATACATTATACTATGTTAAAGATACAAGTGCTAATACCATAAAATACGAGCTAGACGCCCTAGGATACACTTGTAATTAAGGAGGGTTTTAAAATGAACTATCAATTTTACATAAATGATTTCGAAGGTCCCTTAGATCTTCTTTTACATTTAGTTAAACAGTCTAAAATGGATATTTATGAAATAAACTTACATGATTTAATCAACCAATACTTAAAATATATTAATGATATGGAAAACTTAAACATCGATATTGCCAGTGAATACCTAGTAATGGCTGCTGAATTAGTTCATTTAAAATCTAAAATGTTAATTCATAAAGAAGATGAAGAAGATGATACTGAGAGTGAATTTGGTATCCAAACTGAAGAAGACTTACGTCAAAAAATCTTAGAATACGATAAAATTAAAGAACTAACATCATCCTTTAAAGAGTTAGAAGAAAAAAGAAACGAAGTATATACCAAACTACCAGAAAATTTAAAAGAGTACTATGAAGAGGCCAAGCTTCCTAAAGGATTAGTCGATGTTGAAGACTTAGTTAAAGCCATCCTAGCCTTCCAAGACCGTAAAAAACAAGAAGCCCCTCTCCATACCAAGATAACCAAAAAAGAAATAAGCGTTGAAGACCGTACCAAAGAAATCAAAAATATCTTAAAAAAACAAAAACGTATCGATTTCTTTTCCTTATTTGAAATACCAAGTAGAGAATATATCGTCGTTACATTTTTATCAATACTAACCATGAGTAAAAATAAAGAGGTTGTTATAACACAAGAAAGTAATTTCAGCCCTATTGTGATAGAAGGAGTAGAAAATGAATAAGTTAGGAATATTAGAAGGTTTATTATTTGTCGTAGGTGAAGAAGGGCTAACCCTAAATCAAATCTGTGATATTTTAGAAATTAACTTAGAAGAAGCCAAAAGTCTCCTTATGGAATTAAAGAAAAGCTATGAAACCGATAATAGAGGCATTAGAATTAGCTACCTTGGTGATGCCTTTAAACTAACTACCAAAAAAGAACATAAAGACTATTACCAAAAGCTAATCGTTAACCCAGACACCAATTCTTTAAGTGGAGCAGCCTTAGAAATTTTGGCTCTTATTGCCTATAATCAACCCATAACCCGCGTTGAGATAGATAGCCTAAGAGGTGTCAGCTGTGCCCATATTTTAAGACGCTTAGTAGCTAAAGGCCTTGTTAAAGAAGTAGGAAAATCTACCATGCCAGGTCGACCTAATCTTTATGGTACAACAAGTGATTTCCTTGATTACTTTGGCTTATCAACAATAAATGACTTACCAAAACTACCAACGTCCGTCTCATCTACTGACGAAGGAGAATTATTTAACTCTATATATAAGGAAGAAAAAAATGAAGTCCCAACTAATTGATGAGTATGGCTAATTAGAAATTACCGAAACTAATGGCGAAGACCTATCTAATCTTCACATCAAAAATAAAGACTTCGCCGAATGTAAATTAAATAATTGCAACTTTAAAAATACCACTTTTACCAGCGTTAGCTTTCTAAAAAGTAATATCAATGATACTGATTTTTCTAATTGTACCTTTGATTATTGCACTTTCCAAAGTAGTAATTTTAATAGTTCTAAATTTGTAGGAGCAATATTCACTAACTGTACGTTCCAAAACTGTAACTTAGATAATGATATCTTTAAATTTAGTAGTTTTAATCTTACTAGTTTTAACGATACTAATTTCTTCGAATGTAACTTTAATGAAGGCTTCTTAGAACATATCTCTTTAAAGAAAACAGTCTTCCTAAGAACATCATTCAAAAATACAACCATAAGAAATACCAGCTTAGCTAATATCGACCTAAGTACCTGTGATTTAGAAAATATCATAACTACACCTGAAAGTATCCGTGGGTCTATAATAGCGATGTACCAAGCCATGGAAATAATAAACATTTTAAACGTTAAAATTAAAGAACAATAAAAACGCTTTTGAAAAGCGCTTTTTTTAATACATTCTTTCCGGTAAATTTCTTCCTACAATTTCTATATTCTTAAAGAGACTAGGTTTACTACCAAGCATTATACTTCCGTGACCTCGCAAATTAATTACATAAAACCCTTTATCAAAATCATTTTCATAATAAGTTTCAATCACCCTTAATACTTCATATACTTCTTCTATGGCCCCACAAGGCAAAGCAGTCTCAGTATACGGAGCATCCTTAATATAACAATGCGTATGTATCATGTAATTTATCTTTGGCAACTTGGCATAAAGTTTAACTTGAATAGGAGTATCCACCGAAGGCTTAAAGCCCCCACAATAATATATCTTATCGTTATTTTCATACACTGGCACAAAATCCTCAATTCCAATATACTCCTTATTAACATTCCTTCTACTAACAAAAATATACTTACCATCTCTAAAAGAAGGAAAACCCTTAGGACATCTAAACGAAGCATTACCTAAAAATCTTTTAACATCATTAGTTTGAAAAGTTGCTCTAGCAAGCCTTACGGCATAATTTTTTACTATCCCTAAAAACTCTTCCTTAATAGGCACCACTGGGTTATCTAAAGATTTATACATTTCACTTTTAAACATATTGAAAAACCACGCTAGTGCACCCACATTTTCCTCGGACGCCACCGTTGATACTCGGGTAATATTTTTAATAAAATCTAATCTTTCTAGCATCTTCTGAGCACATAACTTAATATCAGTCCCATCATACCAAACATTCCCTAGTGGGTCGAATAACATCATATTATAAACGCCATCCTGTAACGTAAACTCCACCGTTAAATTTGCTTTCAACTCAAAAGACCTCTGCAACAATTCTTGAAAAGAATACTTATTATCATCATTTCTTTTAGAAGAAACCAACATCGTTTTATAGTTTATCTCTTTAACATTTCTAATCTTTGGTAAATTATTATCTACATTCGCCCACCAAATAACGACATCGTATAAAGTACAACTATCAAGTATCTTCTTTAAATCATTATAGTTCCCCCCATTATAAACATCAGCCTTAATATACTTAGCAAAACAATCAACAATTTTAGAACTTTTTCCTCCATTTAAATCCCAAGTTCCTCCAACAAACAAAATCTTACCTTTCATTATCCATCATCCTTACTAACTTCTTTGCAATATCTTCTTTATCACTAGCTTCAACTATCTTATCTTCCTTATCAATAATATATGCTTTATGCTCTTTATTTCTAATATCCTCTAAGTCATTAGCAACCACTAAATCACATCTATTTTTATCTCTTAACCTCGTAGCAACATCGATTAATTCTTTCTTAGAAACACCATCTAATAACTTAAACCCAACCAAGTACGTTAAAGGACTTTCCTTTTTAATCAAACTTATAATCTTCGGTGTTGGCTTTAAAACTAAGACTAAATTATTTTCATAAGAAGATATCTTAGTATCCTTTATTACTTCCATATCACTATTATTTAGGAAACTTTTCTTCATTTTATCCACAGTTGTAACATAATCAACCATATAATCGGCCACCGCCATGGTATGAATAAAATAATCAATTTTCTCATTTTTTAATAAGCTTTCAACCTTATCTTTTAAATCTAAAGTTCCCGCTACTTCAATAATCTTAACTCTCGTATTATTTGGTCTCAAAGCATTTTTTGAACAAACATAATAAATCGTTATATCACTCTTACTTTCTAATAAATGATTAGCAATAGTCATTCCTAGTTTCCCACTAGAAGAATTACTAATCTTACGAACATTATCAATTTTCTCACTAATTCCTCCTGATGTTATAACATATTTTTTCATATTAATTTTTCTCCTTTACTAACTTTTCAACATATTCAATTATTTCCTCTGTCTTTGGTAATTTTCCCTTAGCGTCATATCCACAAGCTAAATGACCAACACTTGGTTCAATAAAGTAATAACCATATTGTTTTAATTTTTTGATATTACTTTGAACAATTTTATTTTCATACATGCCATTATTCATAGCTGGAGCCAAAATTACCGGTGCCTTAGTTGCCATAATTGTCGTTGAAAGCATATCATCTGCAATACCATTAGCTATTTTTCCTATTATATTAGCGGTTGATGGTACTACTAGAAATAAATTTGCTTTCCTAGCTAAACTTATGTGTTTAACCTCCATGTAATCAGGTCTATCAAACATATCCACAATTACTTTATTATTTGATAAAGTCTCCAGGGTTAGGGGAGTGATAAACTCCGTCGCATTTTTAGTCATAATGACATTTACATTCGCTCCCATTTTCTTTAAATAACTTACTATTTCACATGCCTTATAAGCAGCAATTCCCCCAGTTATTCCTATTACAATATTTAAATCTTTAAACATATTTTTCCTTCCTTTCACTTTCATTTTATTTCTAATATCGTAATAAGTAAAATATATATTCCTTATAACATTTATAACTAGCACTTATTGACAAGCAAAATAAAAACTTAACCTCGAAAGATTAAGTTAACCTAAATTTCATTTTTTTAATACTAATTTTTTACCTTCCAAGGCCCCATCAACATTAGAAAATACTTCTTTAGCTTCCTTCAAATATTCCCTTATATCTTCTTCTGGCCAGAAATGCGTTAGCCAAAGTCTCCTAGCATTAGCCATTTTAGCAAGTCTTCCAGCATCATAAGCCCTCATATGAGTACTAGAATTTGAATTATATTTCTTAAGTAGGGAACTTTCACAAATAATTAAGTCCGCATCTAAACAAAAGTCTATTAAACTTTCAAAGTTAGAAGTCCCAATATCTGCCGTATAAATTATTTTAAAATCACTATTTTCTAACTTTGTCATAAATGTTTCAATTGTATGTGATTTATTATCTTCAAAAGTGATTTTTAAATCGTCGATTAAAAAACTATAACCATTTTCAATATCAATATAATCTAAATAACTTTCTTTATTAGATATAATTGCTTCTTTATTAAACATAAAGTCATTTTTAGGTAAGTATACTCTTACTTTTTTATCTAATAAACCTAGATTATGATAAACATATGAAGCATACTGAATGGCTCCTATATCATTAAAGTGGTCTTTGTGATAATGGCTTATAATAACATTTAAGTTTTCTAAGTCTTGAGGAAAATTTAATAATCTTGTAACACCATTCCCACAATCTAATAATATCTTATTATTGTTATATTGAACTAAAAAGCCTGGACAGTTTTTATCACCTTTAGGGTAGGGTGAAATCGTTCCCAGCGGAGTAATTGCTATTTCCTTCATAAATTCACATTCTTTCATATATTATTATATAATTTTTCTTGGTATTTTCAAAATATATATTCCTTATGGTTATCATAACTGTATTTATTAAATAATAACATTTTGAGTAAAATTACTAGTAATCTTTAGGTAAATATATTATAATTGATTACGAGATGTATTTAATAGTTAGGTGTTTTGACCTCAGTCCAAAACTTATATTTTTTTAATTTATATTTTTATGGAAAGCGAGGTGAAGTCCTATGAAAGGAATTTTTAATGGAGTACTTAATTGTACTCATTGTAATTTTAGTCTTAATAGACAAAATTACCAATTCCTCAAAAAGGAACTAAATTTCTCTTTAAGAGAAAAAAATAGAAGCACCTATTCATTAAATAGGTGCTTCTTAGACATTCTGGACTGAGAAGCATCTAATCGCCAAATTAGATACATCTCTTTTTATATTATGTAAATAACCATAATATATACAATGAGATTTTCCTCTCACTAACATTATATCATTTATTTTTGAAAAATCAACAAGAAAGTGCAATTTTTCTACAAAAATATATCTCATAGTCAACTGCACTAATTTGGCTTTAATCGCCAAGATTATAACAAATGGAAATAAATTTCTCGTTAAGAGAAAAAAATAGAAGCACCTATTCATTAAATAGGTGCTTCAAAGCTTAAACCGGACTGAGAAGCATCTAACAACCCAAAATTAGATATCTCATTAACATTATATTATTAATTTCTTAAAAGTCAACAAGAAACGCAAATATTTCATAAAAATGCCTAATAAGCACAATAAAAACGAGCCTTCTTAGCTCGTGTCAATCAAACATGGTGCCTGTGGTGGGACTCGAACCCACACGATATCGCTACCACTGGATTTTGAGTCCAGCGCGTCTACCAATTCCGCCACACAGGCATAACTAAATTATACCATACTTTTTTCTATTTTAAAGAAAAAACTTGTATCTAAATATAAATAAGTGTTAGAATGAATATACTGCTTTAAGAAAGAGAGATTTTATGAAACTAGAAAAAGAACAAGCAATTAAAAATTTTATAAATAAACGTCCTAAATGCGATATCGCCTTTGGCTATGGCTCAGGAGTTTTTGCTCAAAAAGGCTACACCAGCACCGCCACTCCCCAAATTGACCTTATTTTAGGTGTCGAAGACTTTAATGCTTGGCATCAAGAAAATATCAAAAACAACCCCGGTGATTACAGTGATACCCTAAGAAAAAATATCACATCTCCATTAGTTAAACTAGGTGTACCTATTGTATATCAAAATTATATCCAAGACCAAAACTACCAATTCAAAGTAGGAACCATCGAAACCAAAGCTATGCTAAATGATATCAAAACATATAGTTCTAACTTCTTTAATGGGCGTCTTCAAAAACCAGTGTATCTAATACAAAGTACCCCTGAATTTGACAAATTAATTGAACGAAACCATGACTGGGGCTACGAACTAGCAACATTTCTAATGTCTAGTGATATCTACACCAAGAACCAACTTTATCAAACAATTTACAAGTTATCCTATATTGGTCAGCTAAGAAACTTAGGCTTTGAAGATAAAAATAAATGCAAAAACACCCTAGACAATCAACAAGAACTATTTGATAACATGTACGCTAAATACTTTGCTGGCACCACCAGCGGGTATTACCTAACAAGAGACATTAAAGACTCCCTAGTTCAACTACTTGACTTACCAATTCCTTATAGCAAAGAAACCCAAAAACTTATCAAAGACTGTATCTGGAACCCGGACGAACGAAAAATACTTTACCTAAGAAAAATGTTAATTGACTATTTAAAACAAATGAATAGAGATACTGAAGCCATCCTTGCTGTAAAACAACTCTTACTAGATCCTAAGACATCCTTGACATACACTCTAAACAAAAGAAAAAAATATCTTAATTCTAAGTAACCTTATGATATAATAAAAAATAGAAAGTAGTTGATATAATGAACTTTGCTCAATATTGTATTTTATTACTAGCGTCTCTATTTGTAATAATTACTGTTATAAATCTATCTAAAATGGTTGTGCTAATCACTAAAGAAACAAAAACTAACTCCCAAGAATTAGACGCTGGAATTAGAAATCTTCTCATTTCTGTTGGTCTTTTAAGTATTGCCTCTTTCATATATATAGTCTTGGTCTTTTTAGGCTAATTGAAAAATATATTAAATTGTAGTATACTTTAGAAGTCTTGAGGTGAAATATTATGTCTTTATCCAAGAAAATGGAATTTGAGATAATTGTTGAAGATATATTAAATAATGATAAATTTAAAAGTTTAAGTAGGGAATTACATCATGGCATTAGTAGATATGAACATTCCCTTCGTGTTGCTAAATATAGTTATAATGTTGCTACAATACTTCATATGAAAGACTATAAAGAAATAACTAGGGCAGCTCTTTTACATGATTTTTATGATGACGTTGATCTAGGAAACGATACTTCTTTCCAAAGATTATATACCCATCCTCATATGGCTATGGTAAATGCTAAAAAGTACTTTGAACTTAATGAGACCCAAGAAAACATAATTGAATCTCACATGTTTCCCATGTCTAAAACTTTACCTAAGTCTAAAGAAGCAGTTTTAGTATCTTTAATGGATAAAAGTGCTGCAACATATGAAATGGCTCATTTTAAACTAGCTTTAAAACTAAGTATGTTATTAATATTTTTATACAACGTGATTACTATTGAAAAATAGTACTTCCTGTCCTTGTAACTCAGTTGGATAGAGTACTCGCCTCCTAAGCAAGAAGCCGGCAGTTCGAATCTGCCCAAGGACACCATTAGAGCATTAAAGACTTGATAAAAGTCTTTTTTCGTTATAATATAAATTTGTATAAAAAGGGAAAGACCTAACTTTCAACATCTAGAAGCTCGAGTATTATTTTACTTAAATGTAAGGAGAAAAATATGGAATTAATAGATATTGTATACCGCTATCTTAATCGCTATATTAATAGCGAGGAACTAGTGGAATTATTAGAAAATATAGATAAAACTAAATTTAGCCCAAAAGAACAAGAAGACTTATCAAAAATTAATTAAAGAAAAAGAAAAAGTAAATGATAGTGGACCAAGATACTACGCTATGATAGATGTCCTATCCAATAACTCTTTATACAAAAAATATTATGATAATATGACTTTAGAAGAAATTCTTGCTTATATTACCCGATACATTTCTGTACCACTACCTCCAGACATTACTCAAGAAAGATTTGATAAATTAGTTCAAGTAGGTATTAAAGAAGATAAAAGAGAAGCCTTATGGCGTTTGGCTTTTAATTATTATGGACATCATAAAGATTTTAGTGCTATCGCCAAGTATTTTATTGAAAAGAAAGACGCTTATTATTTAGTCGAGTTAATATGCGCTGTTAGGAATGATTTAGATATGGATAATATAATTAATGAAGTAATTGAAACTCAAGATAGAAATTTCATTGTAGACTGCGCTAATCGGGCTAAGAAATTAAGTCTTTTTACCGAAGGGGAGATAGCTGACTTAAAGAAGAGAGTAGAGAATATAATTAATTAAACTTAGAAAATTAGTTTTTACGACTAATTTTTTTTAAAACAAAAAAACAGTTAAGTTCTAACTGCCTTCTTAATGGTTCTTTTTATACAAAGTTTCTATCATCGTATTAACTGCTTCCTGGTCTTCTAAACAAAGTTCATAGTACTTAGCTACAATATCATTTTCATTTATTAAACCTTCAACACTTGTTCCTAAAGCTTTTGCAATTTTTAAAGCCACGGGAAGCGAAGGGGTTCTTGTACTAGATTCATAGTACGTGATACTTTGCTGTGAAATTCCAACCATTAAACTTAATTTAACTTGAGTAATGTTTCTTTTTTCTCTTATTTTTTGCATATTACTTAAATTTAATTTATCATTATTAGCCATAAAATACCACCTATAGTTTTATTATGACTAAAAATTTGCTTTTTAGCTTTTACTAGGAGTGGTAATTTCAAAACAGATATGATATAATGTTCTAAAGAAAGGAGTAAGAGTTTGTGGAAAATACTAAATATTTAACAGAAGAAAGTTATGCCAAGACAAAAAAGAAGATTATTCGCATTTCATTAATCATATTTGTTTTGGGACTTTTAATTGGCGGAGGTATTATTGCTACAGGAGTTATCAAACAAATTAAAACTACCAATCAAAATGAAACTAATTCTCAACTTTATACTGAAAATAAAACTAAATTATCCAATGATTTAGCTGAAGAAAGAAAAAACGTCGAAGCATCTAAGAAGACATTAAAAGAAAAAGTAGACCAAGTTGAAGCACAAATAAGCGAATTAAATCGAGTAAAATTTACAGGCTTTGACGACGCTTATTACGCTAGAGAAGCCCAAATCGAAGAATTAAAAAAGTCTATTGAAGAAGATAAAGAAAATATTGGAATAATAGAGCAATCATTAAAGCTTACTTGGTGTACCGAAGTAGCAAAAAACAATTCATATACATCAAAACACTGCGATTTGAAGGAACAATTAGATAATTTGAAGTATAGTGAAAATAATTTTGCTTTTGCAAATAGCTTTCCATTTTATATAATTGGAGCTTTCATTATAATTGCGTCAGTTATGATATCTATTCCATGTTTTTTATCAGCATAGGTTAGAGAAATAGCCGCCTTTGCAACCCAACAAGGTATGCCAGTCGCTAAAGAAACTATTGACGAAATAACACCAACTGTCGCTAATGCTGCTGGAACCATAGCCAAGGAAATATCTAAAGGTATTAATAGTAATAAAGAGTAAATTTATTTTTAAGTTTACTTTTTTTCTTTCTAACCAACACCCAATAAGAATAAACTTATACTATGAAAGAATTAAAATCAATATTAATAATATTTCTAATCTACTTAGGATACATCTATATTCTAAATAAGAAAGAAAGTGATACCATGTTAGTTAATAACTCCCAAGAAGAATATCCCCAAATCGAAGTAATATCTGGTGAAAAAAACGTTATAGGGCGTTCCAAAAACGGCTATACAATATATCAAATAAACGGCCTAACATACGTTGATGATATCTTAATTGTTAACAAAACCTACAGTCTGCCACCAGACTACTACCCAAAAAACACTTTAGAAAATGCCCAAAATGTCATAAGTACATGTAACAAATGTCTAGATAAAACTGTTCTAAAAGCCTTCAACCAAATGCAAGCCGATGCTCAAAGTATCGGCCTTACCATCTACATTTCCTCCGGCTACCGCCCATATTTCTATCAAGAAAAACTATACCAAAACTACTGCCTCAAACATACCCAAGAAGAAGCTGATAAATTTTCTGCTCGTCCTGGCCACAGTGAACATCAAACCGGCCTGGCTTTCGACCTCAACACTATTAACGACAAATTTATAACCACCCCCGAAGGAAAATGGATAAATACCCAAGCTTATCTCTATGGTTTTATCATAAGATATCCTAAGAATAAAGAGACCGAAACCGGCTACAAATATGAGCCTTGGCACCTAAGATACGTCGGCCAAACCCTTGCCACCAAACTCTACAACAATGGCACCTGGCAAACCCTCGAAGACTACTACGGCCTAGAAAGTACCTACCAAAACTAAATAACCAACAAATTTTCTAAAACGTCTATAAATCAGATGTAAACACCACCACACTTACTTTGACTATCAACCATAAATCAACTATAATTTAATTATAAAAGGAGAGATTAAAAATGAAAGAAGATTTAAAAAATATTATATTAATGGGCTTAGGAGCCATGTCTTTAACTAATGATAAAGCTCATGAACTAAAAGACGAATTATTAAAAAGAGGGAAGGACGCTTACGAAAAAGGCCGCGTTGCTAACGAAGAACTAAAACATAACATCGAAGATAAAATTAAAGAAAACGTAACCGTTGTTTATCAAACTAACGACCTAACTAATGAAGAATTAGCGACTAAAATTAAAAATATGAGTGCCGAAGATAAAAAAGAAATCTTAAACTTATTAAAAGATAAAAAGGAAAACAATGGAAGCCAAAAGACTGAATGATATTATAGCTACAATTAATAAATATCATTTAGTAAAAGACCCTAGTCCTAAAAACTTACGTGAAGCTCTTGAAGAACTTGGGCCAACATATATTAAAATTGGACAAATAATGTCTTCTAGACCTGACTTAATGCCTAAAGAATACTGTGAAGAATTTAAAAAACTCCGTAGTGATGTTAAGCCAATCAGTTATGACGAAGTAATTAAAATCTTAGATAAAGAGTATCACAATCAAACTTGGGACTACTTCAAAGAAATATCCAAAACCCCAATCGGCTCAGCCTCTATTGCTCAAACCCATAAAGCTATCCTTAAAACCGGTGAAGAAGTCGTAATCAAAATTGAACGTGAAAACATTTATGATATCATGACTCAAGATATTAAAGTCTTAAAAAGTGCTGTTCACTTATTTAAGTTAGATAAAATATTTTCTAACGTTCTAGATATCGATGCCTTCTTAGATGAAATGTATAACACTGCCTTAGAAGAAATGAACTTCATGTTAGAAGCTAGTCATATGAAAGAATTTGCTAGTAATCAAAAGGACATAAAGTACATTAAACCTATCAAAGTCTATGACGAATTCTGTACTAAAGAAGCTCTAGTCATGGAATATATTGGTGGTTTTAACATTAATGATTTACCAGCATTAAAAGCTAATGGCTACGATATCAACGAAATATCTTCTAAGTTAGCTAATAACTACATTAAACAAGCCCTAGATGATGGTTTCTTTCATGCTGACCCTCATTCGGCTAATATTAAAATATATGATGGTAAGATCACTTTCTTAGATTTTGGTATGATGGGCCGCCTAAGTGGCCGCAACCGAAACCTCTTAATTTCCTGCATCAGTGCCATCTTAAATGATAACTATAGTGAGGTCGCTCATATCCTAAATATCTTAAATACTAACAACAAACCAGTCGACTACATGCGTCTTAAATCTGACATCCAACAAGTATTAGATAAAAACAAAACTACTGAGTTAAAAGATATTAACATCAAAAGCTTTGCTATGGATATGTTTACCATGTTAAACAAAGAAAAAATAATTTTACCTCGTGATATTTCTATGCTCATGCGTGGTATCGTAGTAATTGCCGGTCTCTTAGAAGAAATATCCCCCGAAATAAGTCTCATGGAAGTTTTAAAAAACTACTTCCGTCCCGAAGACTTAATTACAACAGATAGCGTTAAAAAATATGCCGCTTCCTTAGTAAAAAGCAGTGCTGATTTAATGCTAATTCCTAAAGAACTGCTCCAAACTCTAAAAGGTATCAACACTGGTGAACTACGTTTCAATATGGAAATGACTGACTCCAATGGTCAAATTTCTAAAATCGAAGAACTATTTCACTTAGGTATCATAACCACATTAGATGTTGCCTTTATAATTGGCATAAGTCTCATGACTCTAAGTAATAAAACTCATGAATTTTTATTTACTTTCTATATCCTAGGAGCTGTTATTTGTACTATATGGCTATTCTATAAAATGATTTTATCTAAATTAAGGAGAAAATAATGAAGAAAAAACTACTTTTATCTAATTGCGATAATCTTAATCTAGAAGTCGTAATCATGGAACCTAAAGAAGAAGCTAAAGCTATTATTCAATTTTCACATGGTATGGCTGAACATAAAGAAAGATATTATCCTTTCATGAAGTACTTAGTATCTCATGGCTATATTTGTGCTATTCACGATCATCGTGGCCATGGTACCAGTATTAAAGAACTAACAGATTTAGGTTATTTCTATACTAAAGACTATAACTATATTGTTAATGACTTACATCAAGTAACCCAGTATTTAAAAGAAATTTATCCTGATAAAGACATTTATTTATTTAGTCATAGTATGGGTACTTTAGTTTCTAGAATATATTTAAAAAAGAATGATATGGATATCAAAAGGTTAGTACTAAGTGGTCCACCAACATATAATAAACATGCCCATGCGGCTCTTATACTAGCTAACATTTCTAACATCTTTAAGGGTGGTAATTATCGTAATGAATTTTTAAATAAATTAACTTTCGGTACTTACAATAAGGACTACGAAAAAGAAAACTCATGGTTAAGCACCAATGAAACCGAAGTAGAAAAATATAATACGAGTAAATATTGTGGGTATACTTCCACCACCAATGGTTTTATAAACCTTTATAAATTAATGATTCAAGCTTTTAAAAAAAATTACCAAGTAAATAATCCAAATTTAAAGATATTTTTAATTGCTGGCAGCGACGACCCTGTTATTCAAAGCAAAGAAAAATTTAATGAATTAAAAGAATTTCTATCTAAAATAGGTTATTCCAATATTAAAAGTAAATTATACAAAAATATGCGTCATGAAATACTTAATGAAACTAACAATGAACTTGTTTATGAAGATGTCTTAAACTTTTTCGATAATTAATATTTACAAGCTTGCTATATTTATGATATAGTTTTGCTATGCCGAATTAGTATAGTGGTAGAACAAATCCATGGTAAGGATTAGATGCAAGTTCGATTCTTGCATTCGGCACCATTTTGACCAAATAAATCCCGCATTTGCGGGCTTTTTTGAATTTTACTTGAACTCCAAAGTTGAAAATGTTATCATATAAGAAAGAAATTGGAGGCTTTATGAACAGCAAAAATGATTATCAAAAATACCATGATACTAAAATAAATGAATATCAAAATTGTGAACATTTACTCATAACTTATGAAATTGATTATAATGAGCGTTTACCTTATGCTTATGGCAACTTAGGCTGTATAAAATGTGGTTTAAAATTTGGCGTATACTATAAAAATGATAAAGCTAACTTAACCCCAGACGAAAAAATAATGTTAGAATACCTAGAAAAACAAATGAATGAACACAACTATTTTACAGGTGAAGATATCTATTGGCGTTGCAATCTAGATTTAGCTACTGCCATTGTCAGAAAAATAAAAGAAAAACACCCGAACATTGATAATGCAACCTTAGAAAAATACTTTAAAATAGCCATGGTTAACATGGATAATAGCAGGGTAACTCCAGAAAGGTTAGAAAATAGAGCAAAAAGATTATCTCTAAAACCAAATGTTTGGAATAAAATAAATGTTATTAGACGTTAAAACCTATTATTAAACAGTATTCTTCTTACCTAGAGATGATGTTTTTAAATACCTCGCATTTCATAAAATTTAGTAGTATTTTCCTAACTTATATAGTATACTTTAGGTAGGAAGTGAGTTTATGAACCTAACCCTAACTTGGCTAATCATTTTTATATTCTTAATTTTTGTTGAAATTGCTACAGTAAACCTTGTTTCAATCTGGTTTGCCATAGGAGCCATCGCCTCATGTATCTTAAGTATCTATGTAGATAACTTAATAATTCAACTAGGATGTTTCGTAATCACCAGCACCATTTGCTTAATCTTAACCAAAAGCATTATTTCTAAAATCAAAAATCATAAAATAACACCCACTAACTTAGATAGAGTAATTGGCGATATTGGCATAGTTACAGAAGACATAGACGAATTTAATAATGGTGAAGTCAAAGTAGACGGCAAAACATGGACCGCAACTTCTAAAGAAACCTTAAAAGTAGGAACTAAAGTTAAAATTGTTTCTATTAATGGAGTAAAACTAAATGTTAAAAGTATAAAGGAGGACGATTAATATGTTATGGATTATTCCCATTGTTATTTTAATAATTATAGTAGCAGGTATTAAAATTATACCTCAATCTAGAGCCAAAGTAGTAGAACGCTTAGGAAGCTATTACACTACTTTACAAACTGGAGTTCACTATGTAATTCCCTTCATTGACCACATCGCAGCCGACGTAACCCTAAAAGAAATCGTTAAAGACTTTGCCCCTCAACCAGTAATCACGAAAGATAATGTTACCATGCAAATTGACACTGTCGTATATTTTCAAATTACTGACCCTAAACTATATACCTATGGCGTCGAAAACCCCGTAAATGCTATCGAAAATTTAACAGCAACCACACTACGTAATATCATAGGTGAACTAGAACTTGACCAAACCCTAACCAGTAGAGACATCATAAACTCAAAAATGCGTTCTATCTTAGACGAAGCTACTGACCCATGGGGTATCAAAGTAAATAGAGTAGAAGTTAAAAACATTATTCCCCCACGTGATATTCAAGAAGCCATGGAAAAACAAATGCGTGCCGAACGTGAACGAAGAGAAAAAATTCTTCAAGCCGAAGGAGAAAAGAAAGCTGCTATCCTAATAGCTGAAGGAGAAAAAGAAAGTGCTATTTTAAGAGCAGATGCTAAAAGGGAAACTCATATTAGAGAAGCTGAAGGGGAAGCTCAAGCTATCTTAAAAGTAAGTGCTGCTAAAGCCGATGCCTTAAAGCTACTAAAAAATGCCCAAGTAGACGAAGCTGTTCTAAAACTAAAAAGTTACGATGCTATGATTGAAGTAGCAAACGGTACGTCTACTAAGATTATAGTTCCAAGTGATCTTCAAAACCTAGTAACTACAGGAACCATCTTAAAAGAAACACTAAAAGAAGATAAAAAATAAAATTGTATAGGGTTATCCTATACTTTTTCAATGTCCAAAAAACAAAATTATACATTATTTTCTAGATAAAACCAGCAACTAGTTTGACATATGTAAAGCATTGTGCTATATTAAATATCCACAAAAGAGGGGATAAATATGTCATACGAACTAGAAAGAAAACGCTTACTAACAGACGAAGAGATAAATAAACTTCTTACTATCATTAATTCGGATTTACAGGATTTTGAAAAAGCCCAACAACTACGTGTTATCTGTAAAGGCTCCGTTCTTTTAAACAATATCAATAAATACGAAACCACTGACTTTAAAAAAGCCGTTATCTTAAAAAGAGTACTTTCTTACTATGAAAAATATGAAAACCTTGGTTATATGAAAATTCATTACACGCCTTATAAATGCACTCCAGAAGAACTAAATGTTAGAAAAGAAAAACTAATCAAACTATCCCAAACTCTTAACTCCAACCTAAGTGAATACAACAAAGCCATGATTGTTTTTGAACTTTATAAAGATAGTGAAGTCTTCCGACGTAGTTATTCCTTATTTATCAAACTTGGTGCCAGTGATCCTAGATTAGATAGTATCCGTGAGGAATTAAAAAACGTTGATTACTACTATAACAAGATAAAAGAATATGAACGTTTAGGTTATCTAATCGACTATCGTTATTACCAAAAAACTACTGACTATAGAGAAAACTATCCTTATGCTAAATACATAATTACTCAATACTTAAATACTAATTCTTATAATTTCCATGATTTTCTAGAAGACTATGGCCTTACTGAGCCCACCTTTAATATTTGCTTAGAAACCTTAAAAGAACTAGATGTTGATTTATTTAATCAATACCAAGAAAAACACCAAATTAACGAAAATATTCTTTTAATGCACAATATTGAAATCTTTAAAGATATATACTTTGGTATTACTACAGGCTATCTAAAAGACGGTACAGAATTTAACGCCTTCGAATTTTTCAAACGTCTTCCAATTTCTTCAAATGGTGCCTTATATTCTAACCTTACAAAATACTTCGTTCATAACAAAATAGAAGGCCTCAACCTAATTCTTAACTATGTCTGTCTAAATAACTTCCAAGTTGCTGAAGTCACCAAAACTTTAGATTTAGAACAAATATTAAATAAACATAATAATAATCCTAGCTTAGATATAACTGTTATTCGTACTATTTTATCTTATTTAGAACTAAATAAAGTACCTATAAATAGAATAACTTATAACTATGTTAAGAACATGTACTTAAATAATGAATTTAACGACCAAGATATCCAAAAACAACAAAATAAAATAAAATTGCAAAAGAAAACCCTCATTCCTTAAGTCTGCCCACTCCAAAATGCATATTTGACATATCATACTTTGGGTGAAAATAATGAGTGTTTTTTTTAATTTAAGTGCACCGTGGCAAGCCTTAATTGCCACACTATTTACATTTTTGATAACCAGTGCCGGAGCATCTATTGTCTTCTTCTTTAAAAAAGTAAATAAAACTTTAATGGACGCCATGTTAGGCTTTGCCGCCGGCGTAATGATGTCAGCATCCTATTTTTCTTTATTAGCTCCCGCTATAAGTGGGGCCGAAAGCCTTAACTTAAACCCTTGGCTTATTGCTACAACCGGCTTTCTCTTAGGTGGTTTACTACTATATCTAAGTGATAAAATATTTGATAAAATCTTAGCAAAAAGTAGGAACTCTAGTAAAAAGAAAAGAATATTCTTACTAATTAGTTCCATTACTATCCATAATATTCCTGAAGGACTAGCAATCGGTGTTGCCTTTGGTTCAGCCTTATATCATATCGAAGGCGCAACAATCCTTGCAGCCTTAGGCCTTGCTCTAGGTATCGGATTACAAAACTTTCCTGAAGGGTCTGCTGTATCACTTCCTTTAAGAAGAGAAGGCATGAGCCGTAAAAAATCCTTTATCATAGGAGCCCTAAGCGGTATAGTTGAACCAATAGCCGGAGTAGTTGGAGCCATACTTGCCTTAAAGGTTAGAACTATCTTACCATTCTTACTATCCTTTGCAGCAGGTGCCATGATATACGTAGTCGTAGAAGAACTTATCCCAGAATCTCAAACTAACGAAAAAAAAGATCTTATGGCCATATTCAGCATTATCGGTTTCTGCGTCATGATGATATTAGATGTTGCACTAGGGTAGTGTTTGTGATACCATTAATGTGTTTTGGTGGTAATTATGATAACAAGCAAAAAAGAATACTTAGAATATATTTCCTATGAAAAAGAACGATACTACGCCTGCTATAAAGTAAATAACGAACATAAACGTATCTTAAAATTCTTAAAACTCTATCGTAAAAACGAATATTATCATAATTGCCATAAAAATAAACTTTTAACCTTTATCCTCGATAAAAAATTAGAATATTACATGGTAAAATATGGCTTTCATTTGTCTATCAACACTATCGACAAAGGTCTAGTCATAATCCATATTGGCCCTATCTATATTAATAAAAACGTCAAAATAGGGAAAAATTTCAAAATCCATCCCATGACTACAATCAGTTCTAAACTAGGTAGTGATAAATATCCCACCATCAAAGATGGGGTTTGGGTTGGCCCGGGTGCTAAAATATATGGCGATATAACCATTGGTTCAAACGTCGTAATTGGAGCTAACAGTGTTGTTAATAAATCAATAAAAGATAACGTCACCGTAGCTGGTGCTCCTGCAAAAGTAATAAATACCAAAGGCTATCACCAATACTTCATAAAAAAAGATTAGGAAAATAGCATATTTTGTAGTATAATTAGGAAGAAAGGTTGTGTAAAAATGAAACTAAAGAAAATACTAATGGGCCTACTACTAGCCGTAATCGTTTTTCTTCCTGCATTTGCTAACGTTAAAGCTGAAGGAAACAAAGTAACTGTTCATGTATTCAAAGGTAAAACTTGCCATTATTGTCAAGGATTTCTAACTTGGGTTAACAGCTTAAGTGATAGTGAAAAAGAAAAATTTGAACTTCATGAGTACGAAGTTTGGTACAATGAAACCAACAGTGCCTCTATGAGTAAAGTTGCAACTATCTTAGGTGACGATCCAACAGCTTCTAACTTCGGGGTACCATATATCATTATTGGTAAAAAAACTTGGAATGGTTTTAGTGAAGAAGCAACAGCGCCTGAAATATTAAGTGCTATTGACGAAGCCTACAACTCTAACGAAGAGCTTTATGATGTTATTAAAGAAAACAATATTGAAGTAGTAGAGGAAGTAAAAACTGAAAGTACTGAAAAAACAAATACAGCTACAATCGTTTTAATGGTTGTTCTAGTAGTTATCGGTGGTGCTGGTTTATTATATTTAGTAAGTAAGTCTAGTAAATAGGCTTCTTTTTATTTCTTCTGCTTTACAAACTTTACATTACAAAATAGTATAATGAATGTCAATCTAAGTAAATATGATGTATACTAAAATTGTGGTGAAATTATATGAAAAAAATTAAAGCAATATTTATCGATATCGATGGAACTTTAACTAATGACCAAGGTATCATTCCAGAAAATGTTAAAGATGTAATAGGAAAACTAACTGCCCAAGGTATAAAAGTTATTGTTACATCGGGTAGAAACTATAATTATACAAAGAAAATAAGCCAAAGTATTAACGCTAGCAGTATTATCATTGCTGCCAATGGTGCCATAGCGGCTAACTACGAAACCAAAGAAATAATTGAACAAGTAATCATGCCTCGGGTATCAGTTCAAAAAGTCTTACACTACTGTACAACCCATGATGTTGGCTTTACCATGCATACTAAAACTAGACAAGTAAAAATCAACAATCCTAAAGACATTATTGAAGACGTCCTAAGTCTAACCTTAACTTCAACTAACTATGAACGTATGAAAATAATGAAAAATATGTTTCATGACATCATTCCCGAAGTAAGAATTGCCAATACTTCTAAAGCCTTAATCGAAAATCGTCGTATGCCAGGTAGTGAATACTTCCATGATATCGTCATGGGTAATGTCTCTAAAGGTACTGGCATCGTCGAGGTTCTAGACTATCTAAACATATCCAAAGACGAAGCCATGTCCATAGGCGACTCTGATAACGATATTGCTATGAGTCTTGTTGTTGGTACCAGTATTGCCATGGGTAACGCTACCGAAAACCTAAAAAAACGCAGCACCAAAGTAATTAAATCTAATACTGAAGGCGGCCTATACTTATTTCTAAAAACTTTAGTTGACAATAACTAAAAATTCGCTTATTCTAAATTGGAGGTGTTTATTATGAAATATAAACAAAAAGTTGACGTTGTAATTGAATCATTATTAATCTTACTAGGAGTAGTTCTTCTCTTATTACCAATACTAGGTTTTTACAATATAAAACATATCTTCTTTATCGTCATGATAATCTATGGTTTCTTAAACCTGGCCCAATTTCTTTTAACACTAAAATCTAAAGACTACGAAGGCCTATATACTTTCATTGTCTGCCTTGCCTTTGCTATAGTAGGTATTTCTTTTGATTTTAGTAATCCTATCCAACTATCTTTATCTTTAGTTGCCTGGACTTTCCTAATGTGTATAATCAAACTTGTTAAAGCCAGTTACTATAACGACCTTAGAGATAGAATGTACAAATTACGTTTATTTACCTTATTTATCTTTATGGTTTTAGGTGTTTTATGTAGTATTAATATCTATCAATCACCAGATGTTCAAGTATTAATATTAGGATTTTTCTTCTTTAGTCATGGTATCCTAGAAACCATTGACCCAATTGTCAAATATTTAATATAGGGGAGAGTAGTTATGAAATTAGTTAATGATTTTAAAGAATATCAAATTTTAGATATGAATAATGGTTATAAAACGGAAGAATGGAATGGTTATACTCTAACTCGTCCCGACCCTCAAATTATCTGGCCTGGTAATAGCCAAAATATCAAAGTAGACGCTAAATACTACCGCAGTAACTCTGGTGGTGGCTCATGGCAAATTCTAAACAACAAATTACCTAACTCCTGGCCAATTCACTACCATGATTTAACTTTTAACCTAAAATTAATGGGCTTTAAACACACCGGCCTTTTCCCTGAACAAGCCTATAATTGGAATTTAATTATGGAAAAAGTGAAAAATGCTAATCGAGAGGTTAAAGTTTTAAACCTTTTTGCCTATACTGGTGCGGCTTCTGTCGCTGCCCTAAAAGCTGGGGCCTCTGTCGTTCATGTTGATTCTTCTAGAGGTATGGTTGACTGGGCTAAAGAAAACGTTGCGTCTTCTAATTTAAGCGACAAACCTATAAGATTTATAGTCGACGACTGTCTAAAATTCGTTAAAAGAGAAATTAGACGTGGTAACAAATACGATATAATCTTAATGGACCCACCTTCATTCGGTAGGGGTAGTAGTAAAGAAGTTTGGAGTATCGAAAAAGACTTATATAACTTAGTTGATTTATGTAGCCAAATTTTAAGCGACGATGCAATAATGTTCTTAATAAATTCATATACTACCGGACTATCTAAAAGTGTTTTAGAAAATATTTTAAAAATTTGTGTTAATTCGAAACATCAAGGTTTCATTTCTTCCGATGAACTAGGCCTTCCTATGAAAAACAGTGACTTAGTTTTGCCATGTGGTATCTATGCTAGATGGGAAAAAGAAAAGACCTTATAAGGTCTCAAGAATTAATCTAATAGCGGTTTTTTCTTCACCAGCGATTAAAACATCGTTGAAAGCAGGAACAACCGCTAAATTTTTGCCCGAAGGAGCTAAAAAGCCACGTGCAATAGCCACCGCTTTAATCGCTTGATTTAAAGAGCCAGCTCCAATTGTTTGCAACTCTACATTACCATTTTCACGGAAAATATTTGCAATAGCGCCTGCTACTTTACTAGGATTAGATTTTGACGATACTTTTAAAATTTCCATATTTTTTCCTCCTAACAAATTATATTGAAAGGACTAAAATAATATGCAACTATCTTATTATAAGAAGCATAATACAAAGTACTATTCCTAAAAGTAAAGTACTAAGAATAACCATAAAAGCATTACTAAAACCAGCTAAATTATTCATTCTTAAAGTTCTTTTTAACGCCTTATCTTCTTTTCTTATTTTTTCATTCATTTCACTCTGTACTTTGTGCACCATATCATTAAATATATCTAACTCACTACTTTGATTCTGACTTAAAACATCAGTCTCTTTTTTAATCTCCAGATTATACATTGCTTTTTCAAAATTATCTAAAGTCTTACGTGTTTCATTATCTAGATAATCTCTATACTTAAGTAAATCATATATATAACTATTAAAATTGTCAATAAATGCCTTATCTTCTGGGTTATACACTTGATTAGAATTGATAAGACTCCAAGCCCTATGCAAAGTATCTAACGACATCATTCTTTTTCTTTGATAAATACTTACAATATTAAAAATATCCATCTCGTTCATTTCTTCGATATTATGCACAATATCTGATTCATTATTAAAAATTGAGCGCAAATCAAACCCCGTTAAATCAATACTTTTACCATTCAAACTCAAAACATTGTTACTAATACTTATCTTTCTTAAATTACCATTCATTTCGCCTAAACTTTTCAAAAAACTTTCATTAATATAACTATAATCAACTTTCTCGTTCATATATAATCCTTCTATTCTAAATTAATTTTAACAAAATATTTTAAAAATGACAAGTTTATAGTATAATATCAACGTGATGTTTATGGAAAAATTAAATGAAGAATTTGTTATAAATTTATCTCACAAAAAGGGCGAACCAGAATGGATGACCGATTTTAGAGTAAATAGTTATAAGACTTTTCTTAACTCTAGTGAGCCATCATTTGGCCCTAAGTTAGATATTGACTTTGATTCTTTATGTTATTATAAAGATAAAACAAAGAAATTAACTAATAAGTGGGAGAATGTTTCTTGTAATATTAGAAATACTTTTGATAATTTAGGGGTTATTGAAGCGGAAAATAAATACTTAGGTGGTGTTACTAATCAAATTGAAAGTGAAGTATTCTATCATAACCAAGTAGTTGAAGATAATATCATATTCACTTCTAGTGATGATGCCCTAAAGAAATATCCTGATTTATTTAAAAAATACTTTAATAACTTAGTTAAGTATGACGAAAATAAGTATACCGCTTTAAATGGTGCCTTATGGAGTGGGGGTTCTTTTATCTATATTCCTCCTCATACTAAGGTCGATAGACCACTTCAAAGTTATTTCCGTATTGAAAGTGCCTCTTTAGGTCAGTTTGAACGTACAATTATTATCGTTGATGATTATGCTGAACTATCTTACATTGAAGGATGTACCGCCACAGCTTACTCCACAACCTCCCTACATGCTGGTGTTGTTGAAATATACGTTGGTAAACATGCTAAATGTCGCTATTCTACTATTCAAAACTGGTCTAACGATGTATATAACTTAGTAACTAAACGTGCCATTGTTGATGAAGACGGACTTATGGAGTGGGTTGATGGTAACATTGGTAGTGGCGTAACTATGAAATATCCTTCTTGTATTTTAAAAGGTGATAACTCAAAAGGAAACTCCATTTCTATTGCGTATGCCAAGGCCGGCCAAGTCTTAGATGCCGGTGCTAAAATGATTCACTTAGGAAAAAATACTAAGTCGACCATTATTAGTAAATCTATCGCCGCTAATGGGGGAGTTGCTAACTATCGTGGAACTACCAGAATTACTAAAAATGCCACTAACTCTGTTGCGGAAGTAAAATGTGACACCATTCTTTTAGACGATAAATCAAGAAGTGATACTTTTCCTAAAAATATTGTGGCTAATCAAAGTTCACGTCTGGCCCATGAAGCTACAATACAAAAAATCGACGAAGATAAATTATTTTACTTAGTAAGCAAAGGCC
>ERZ779932.140-NODE-140-length-30531-cov-3.035536_pt1 | contig 30531 bp, 28 predicted proteins | sample MGYA00511064_ERZ779932 | MGnify/ENA primary metagenome ERZ779932 (study PRJEB29588, sample SAMEA1966821) | human gut metagenome | biome: human gut; feature: human-associated habitat; material: faeces | place: Denmark | collected 2008/2010 ...
TTGCAGGCGTTTTCTTTTTCAAATAAAAAGAAAATGCCGAAACGCGGAAAGGAGATATTATTTGATTGTGGTGGGTCGCAAAGGTAAGGGCAAGTTATCGACATTTCAAAATTGCCACGATTCTGTCTCGGCTATCGCTGATATTACGAATTGCACTGCTTAAAAATCACATAAAATGGGAAACCCCCAGAGCACCGGAAGCCCTGGGGGTGTTGGGGAACTGATTTGCCGTCGCCCGCACAAGCGGCGGCAATCGAGAAGTTGTTTTGTTTTTTATCCGTTCAGAACACTTTTACGGTTCGGTTCTGCCGGAGGTCGAACTGCTTACTGCCGCCACTGACATGACGACTGCCAATACCAAGATGATTCCTAATGCCTGTAATACCATTTTGTTGTCCTCCTTAACCGTTTCGTAGTTTCTCTTTCCTACGATACATAGTATATACCGAACATGGGGCTAAAGCCACCACAAAACGATTACAGTTGAATACAAAATGGTTACAAAGAAAGATTAAATTGTAACATTTCTGTAACAATTTCAGGCGAATTTGTCAACTTGTCAGCTCGATGAGGTCTTTTATGCTCAGCTCCGGCTGCAAAGCGCGGTTTACGGCGAGCGAGAGCAGTCCCGAACAGCGCTCGATAAGCAGGTCTATCTCTTTCGGTGTGACCATCATTTTTGCGTCCTCGGCAGGTTCATTTGTGTTATTGCCCGACACATCGCGGGCGAGTGTGTGCGCGTCAACGACCGTCGGAACGCCCACGGATATGACCGGAACCCCGAGCGTTTTTCGGCTTATCTCGGCGCGGGAGTTGCCGACACCCGAGCCGGGGATTATTCCGCTGTCGGATATCTGAACTGTGCTCCCGAGCCTGCCGAGCTTGCGCGCGGCGAGTGCATCGACGACTATCACGGCGCAGGGCTTTATCACATTCACCGCGCCGAGCAGCAGCTCGCCTGTTTCGACTCCTGTCTGACCGAGCACTCCGGGCGCTATCGCCGCGACCGGGCGCAGCCTGCCGAGCCCCAGCTGCTCGCATAGCTCGCGCTTTAGGTGTCTTGTGACAAACACGCCGCCGATAAATTTGGGGCCGAGCGCATCGGGGGTTATATTCGTGTTGCCGAGCCCCGCGGCGAGCACCGTGCCCTCGGACGGGAGCAGGCGAGAGAGCTCCTGCGCCACCGCGTCTATAAGCTCGTCGCTTATGCGCGAGGAGCGCGCAAATGACTGCGACTGCACGGTTATATATTCTCCGCGCGGCTTGCCCAATGCTTCTTCGCCGCGCCTGTCCGTGACCCGCAAACGGGTTATTTCCGCTCCCGCGCTTTCAAAGCTCGTGCATTCCACGCCGTCAATTTTGCTGCCCTCTAGATTTTCGCGCACTTCGAGCGCAAGGTCTGTTCTGAAGTTCATTTTTTTCGTCTCCGTTTCGTTTTCGCATGGGTGCGAAAGGCAAAAATTTTTTCTTTTTCTCTTGCATTTTGGCAAAGTCTATGATAAGATTATTAACTGTATGATGAAGGAGGTGCAAAAATGCCTAATATCAAGTCAGCTAAGAAGCGTGTCATCGTCAACAAGACAAAGGCCGCCCGCAACAAGTCCCGCAATTCAGCCCTTAAGACTGCCATAAAGAAGGCTCACACTGCTGCTGAGACCAACGCGGCAGATAAGAAGGAAGTTGTCACCGCAGCTATAAAGAAGGTCGATCAGGCAGCCGCCAAGGGCCTTATTCATAAGAACAATGCTGCTCGCAAGAAGTCCGCTCTTGCAAAGCTTCTCAACGAGGCGTAAGATTGCAAACAAATTATTAACGGTTCTGGCTTTTGCCATGACCGTTAATTTTTTTTGCTTTTTTACTCTTTTCGCGATTTTTCTTTTTGATGCGGCATAATATCCATTTGTAAATTTTTATCGTATGGTTTGACTTTTGCCTGTGTTTGGCGTATAATCATAATCGATAAGAATCAAACAGGAGGTGAGACCATGGACAAAGCTAAGAAGATAATCAAGATCGTCGCTATCATCATCGCTGTTGCCGCCGCTGTTGTCGGTATAGCGTTTGCCGTCAAGAAGATCATAGACAAGAAGAAGGCTGCTGCCGACGAGCCGGAGAATTATGTCTCCTGCTCCTGCTGCGATACCTGCGCACCCGCAGCCAACTGATTTTTTGAAAAAATTTCACCTGCTATACACTCTTGTGTATGGCAGGTGACTTTTTCTTTATTTTTCCTTGGGTCTCGCAACAAATGACGCGATAAGACCGCAGAGCACCGCCGCGGTTATCCCCGCGCTCGATGCGGTCAGAGGACCCGTCAGGATGCCGAGCGCGCCTTTTTCGGCGATGGCCTCCTTGACCCCTTTTACCATGGCGAAGCCGAAACCCGTCAGCGGAACCGTTGCCCCTGCGCCCGCCCATTTCGCGAGCGGCGCATAGACTCCGACCGCGCCGAGCACGACTCCGGCAACGACGAAGCAGACGAGTATGCGCCCGGGCGTGAGCTTTGTCAGATCCATTATTATCTGACCCACCGCGCATATCGCGCCGCCGACCGCGAACGCCTTGAGAAAGCTGAGAAATATATCCATATCATCACCCGAAAGTATTTTTTTCAAATCTATTTTTTCCCCGCGGCGCGGCTATATTCACGCCTTTTGTATCGGGGAAAAATACACACTGTGAAATTAATAAAATTTTTACAGATAAAGTATTGACAAACGGCGATAATATTAATAATATCTATACTATAAGAGGCACGGAAATTAATTCCGCTTTCCTCAAAACAAAAGGTTGATTTTAAAATTACAGTATAAGGAGAAATAAAAATGTCAACTTTTGAAAGAGTCCAGAAAATCATTTGTGAGCAGCTCGAGATAGACAGCCATCTTGTTACCGAGGATGCATCTATTTCAGGCGATCTCGGCGCAGACAGCCTTGATCTTGTCGATCTCTCTATGTCCATCGAAGAGGAATTCAACATCGAAGTTCCCGACGATGTTCTCGATCATGTCAGAACTGTCGGCGATATCGTTAAGTTCATCGAGGACAACGCGTAATTTATATAATCAATAACAAAGGGGCTGTTTTGTATTGGATTCAATATGAAACAGCCTTTTTTACTGCGACGGAGGAATATAAAATGATACTGAAGAATGCGGATATTTTCGATTCCGAGTTTGCTCTGCGCCGCGCGGATGTGCGCGTTGAGGACGGCAAAATAGCTGAAATAGGCGAAAATTTAAACGGCGGGGAGGAGCATGATCTTTCCGGATGCGTTATCCTGCCCGGCTTTATCGACATACATATCCACGGCTGCGGGGGAGCGGATTTCTCCGACGCTCTGCCGGATACGCTCGAAACCATGTCACGGACTCTCGCGAGTTTCGGCGTAACTTCGTTCTGCCCCGCGTCGATGACTCTGCCATATGACAGGATAGAAAAGGCGTTTGAGAATGCGGCGGGATATCTCGGCAAGGAGTGCGGCGCATATATCCTCGGCATCAATATGGAGGGACCGTTCCTCTCATATGCAAAGCGCGGCGCGCAGAATCCCGAATATCTGCATGAGCCGGACATAGACGAGCTCAAAAAGCTCGATAAAATCTGCAAAATAAGACTTGTGTCGCTAGCACCCGAGCTTCCGGGGGCTATAGAATTCGCGCGCGAGGCGTCGAAGATGTGCACGGTGTCCGCCGCGCACACCGCCGCGACATTTGAGCAGGCGGAGCTCGGCTACAAAAACGGGATAACCCACACGACGCATCTTCTAAACGGCATGGATCCGATATATAACCGCAAGCCCGGCGCGGCAGTCGCGGCGCTCAGAGCCGAAAACGCCACGGCGGAGCTGATAAGCGACGGGATGCATATCCACCCGGCGTATCTCGCCCTGCTCTATAAAATACTCGGCGAGGATAGGAGCGTCGCGGTCAGCGACTCCATGTGCGCCTCGGGTCTCGGCGACGGCGAATATGAGCTCGGCGGCACGACAGTGTATGTAAAAGACGGCAAGGCTCTGCTCGCCGACGGTACGATAGCCGCGAGCACGACGAATATTTTTGCTGAGTTCAGGAATATAATCAGCTTCGGCGTGCCCGTCCGCCAGGCGGTGAAATCCTGCACGATAAATCCCGCCCGCGCGATAGGCGTCGACGATGTGACGGGCAGTATAGCAGTCGGCAAGCGCGCCGATTTCACCGTGCTTTCGTCCGATTTGAAAGAGCTCGAGTGCGTTTATATAAAGGGAAAAAGGATATAAAAAAGTATGCAAATCGCCGCTTGTGTGGTATAATATAGTATCTTAGACTCAAAGCTCGGAGGCTGAACATGAACTTTCTTGTTATTGACGGAAACAGCATATTGAACCGCGCGTTTTACGGCATAAAGGTGCTCACGACGAAGGACGGCAGATTCACCAACGCCATCTACGGCTTTATGAATATTTTTCTGCGCCTCAAAGACGAGTGCCAGCCGCAGGCGGTGGCGGTCGCTTTTGATGTCAAACAGCCGACTTTCCGCCACGAGATGTACGGCGGCTACAAAGCGACAAGAAAGGGTATGCCCGATGAGCTCGCGCAGCAGATGCCCGTGCTCAAGGAGCTGCTTGAGGCGATGGGCGTGCCGATAGTCGAGAAGCCCGGATATGAGGCGGACGATATTCTCGGCACTCTCGCGCGCCACAGCGGCGACGCCGTCTGCACGATAGCCACTGGCGACAGAGACAGCCTGCAATTGGTCTCCGACAGCGTCAATGTTCTGCTCGCCGCGACGAAGATGGGCAGACCTGTGACCGACAGATACACGCCCGAGGCAGTGCGCGAAAAATACGGCGTTGAGCCGATAAAGCTCATTGATATAAAAGCCCTCATGGGCGACAGCTCGGACAATATCCCCGGCGTTGCGGGAATCGGCGAAAAGACTGCCGGCGATTTGATAGCCCGCTTCGGCTCGATAGAATATATCTACGACAATATCGACACGATAGACATCAAACCCGGCGTGCGGGACAAGCTGAAAAAAGACAGGGACATGGCGTTCTTGAGCAAAAAGCTCGGCACGATAAACTGCGATATCCCGATCGACAATAACCCGCAGAGCTATATTCTCAAAGCGCCCGACAATTTCAAGGTTACGAGAATGCTTGCGGATCTCGAGATGTTCAAGCTCATCGACCGCCTCGGACTTGAGATATCAAACACCGCCTCCGAGCCGCAGAAAGAGGAGAAGCCCGTCCCGGTCTGCGCCGAGGATGATTTCGGCCAGCTGATGACGCGCCTTAAATCTGACGGCGAGAGCTATTTTCTCTGGGACGGCAAAAAGTGCCGCTTCGATCTCGGGGACAAAGTGCTCGTGTGCGACTGCGAAAACGAGAATTTTTATCCGTTTTTTATAAAGCTGCTCGAAGATAGAAATATAAAGAAATACACAGCGGACATAAAGTCGCTCTATTCGTTCGCGCAGGGCTGTTCGGCTCAGTGCAGGAATATGTGCGGCGACCTGGAGCTTGAGGGCTATGTCCTCAACCCATCCGCCCCGTCCTATGATGCGCTGCGCCTTGCGGGCGAATATTCGGCGGCAGTGCCGGTTGAAAACGGCGATGAAAACGACTGCGCCGCCGCGTCGCTGAGAAGATTATTTGCGGCGATGGACAAAAAAATTGAGGAAAACGGACAGCAGCTGCTGCTTCATGACATCGAGCTTCCGCTCGCTCATGTGCTCTCTTCAATGGAGCAGACGGGCTTCGCTGTTGACCGCGACGGAATCGCGGAATTCGGCAAACAGCTCGGCGGGAGGATAGCCGAAATTGAGCAGGAGATATACGCTTTAGTCGGCTATGAGTTCAATCTGAACTCGCCAAAGCAGCTCGGCGAAGCGCTGTTTGAAAAGCTCAAGCTGCCCGCGAGAAAAAAGACAAAAAGCGGATATTCGACCGACGCGCAGGTGCTCGAATCGCTCGAAAACAAGCACCCCGCGGTGCGCGATATACTCGAATACAGAACGCTTTCAAAGCTCAGGTCGACCTACTGCGACGGTCTGCTCAAGGTTATCGGCGAGGACGGGCGTATCCGCTCGACTCTGAATCAGACCGAGACGAGAACGGGCAGAATCTCATCGACCGAACCGAATCTTCAGAATATCCCCGTGCGCTCTCCGCTCGGGCGCGAGATGCGAAAGTTCTTTGTCGCGCGGGACGGATATGTGCTCGTTGACGCGGACTATTCGCAGATTGAGCTTCGCGTTCTCGCCCATATTTCGGGCGACCGAAACATGATAAAGGCGTTCAACGATAACACTGATATCCACACTGTGACCGCGTCCGAGGTCTTTGATATGCCGCCGCAGCTCGTCACTCCGATAATGAGAAGCCGCGCGAAGGCGGTCAATTTCGGCATAGTATACGGCATCGGCGCGTTCTCACTCGCTAAAGATATCGGAGTCAGCCGCAGCGAGGCGGATGAGTATATAAAAGGCTATCTCAGGCACTATTCCGGCGTTGACAAATATATGCACGACGTGGTCGAAAAGGCGAAGAAAGACGGCTACGCCGAGACGATGTTTGCGCGGCGCAGATATCTGCCGGAGCTCACCGCATCGAACGCCAACACCCGCGCGTTCGGCGAGCGCGTGGCGCGCAATATGCCCATTCAGGGCACGGCGGCGGATATAATCAAGATAGCGATGATAAGAGTTTACGAACGCCTTGAACGCGAGAATCTGGCGGCAAAGCTGATAATGCAGGTGCACGATGAGCTGATAGTCGAAGCGCCGGAGAACGAAAAAGAGCGCGTGAGCGCCCTGCTCAAAGAGGAAATGGAGAATGCGGTCAAGCTCTCCGTGGCTCTCACTGCGGATGTCCATTCCGGGCGCACCTGGTATGACGCGAAAGGCTGATAAAACGGAGGAAACATGAATCTGGTTTTTGTTTGCACGGGCAACATCTGCCGCAGTCCGATGGCGGAGGGAATGTTCAAAAAACTGCTCGAAGAAAAAGGGGAGAGCGGCATCGACTGCTCGAGCGCGGGGCTTGCGACCTTTGACGGACGCCCCGCGAGCGACAACGCGCAGGCGGTAGCCCTCGAATACGGAGTCGATATCTCGGAACACAGATCTCGTATGCTGACCCGCAGCATTGCGCGCAAAGCAGATCTGATAGTCTGCATGACCGATGAGCAGTACGAGACGCTCAACCGCATGATCCCGGACGAGAGACTCTATGTGCTCGCCGGCGGAGTTGACGACCCATACGGATGCGATATCGAAGTCTACCGCGAGTGCGCAAAGAAGATAAACGGCGCGCTGACGGAGCTTTATGAAAAGATAAAGAGCGGGAGCTGATCGGTATTTTTGAAGTTGAAACGATCCCGATGACGGAAGAATATATAAGCGGCGTCGCGTCGCTCGAGCGCGAATGTTTTTCGCATCCGTGGAGCGAGAAGTCGCTTCGGGAAGAGCTTGATAACGATCAGGCTCATTTTCTCTGCGCAGTCGCCGACGGTTTTATTGCCGGATATATCGGCGTGCAGGAGATAGTGGGTGAGGCGTATATAACCAATGTCGCCGTGTCCGAAAAATTCCGCCGCCGCGGGATAGCGGAAAAGCTGCTCGAAGAGGCGGAGCGCGGCGCAATAAAACGCGGCTGCATGCTGATAACGCTCGAAGTCAGGGCTTCAAATGACCCGGCGAAGGCGCTCTACAAAAAACGCGGCTTCAAAGAAGTCGGAACAAGAAAAAATTTTTATTCCGATCCGCGCGAGGACGCGGAGATAATGACAAAGTTTTTTGACAGATGAGGGTGAGCGAAATGAAGATACTTGCAATCGAATCCTCCTGCGACGAGACCGCTGCGGCGGTCGTTGAGGACGGCAGACGCGTTATTTCAAGCGTCATAGCGTCGCAGGTGAAGGAACATATACTCTACGGCGGAGTCGTGCCGGAGATAGCGTCAAGGCGTCATGCGGAGGCGATATCCGGCGTTGTCGGCGAAGCGCTCGACAGGGCGGAGATGAATGTCGGCGATGTTGACGCGATAGCCGTGACCTATGCGCCCGGGCTTATCGGTGCGCTGTTAGTCGGCGTGAATTTTGCGAAGGGACTCGCATTTTCTGCGAACAAACCGCTCGTGCCCGTGCATCATCTGCGCTCGCATATCGCGGCGAACTATATAACCCACCCCGACCTTGAACCGCCGTTTCTTGCGCTCGTCGTCTCAGGTCACAGCCACATAATCGAGGTGCGCGACTACACGGATTTTCATATTATCGGCAGAACGCGCGACGACGCGGCAGGCGAGGCGATGGACAAGGCGGCGCGCGCCATGGGGCTCGATTATCCAGGCGGCGTGAACCTCGACAGAGTGTCCAAGGACGGCGACCCGAAGAGCTACAAGCTTCCGCGCCCGCATGTTGACGGGAGCGAATACGATTTCAGCTTCTCCGGACTCAAGACTGCTGCCGTCAATATCATCCACAACGCAAAGCAAAAGGGCGAGGAGATAAGCGTGCCCGATCTCGGCGCGTCGTATATCGAGGCGGTCGTCAGATGCCTGCGCGAAAACACGGAAAAGGCGGCGCTGAACTTCGGTTTCGACAAGATAGTCCTGGCGGGCGGCGTGTCCGCAAACTCGCGCCTGAGAGCGGAAATGACCGATATCTGCAAGGCTCATTCATGGTCGCTGTTCATGCCCGAGCTGTCGCTTTGCGGCGACAATGCGGCAATGGTCGGCGCCCAGGGCTACTATGAATTCAAGGCTGGAAACATCGCCCCGCTGACCCTCAATGCACGAGCTTCGATGCCTATTGATGAAATTGATAAATTTTTATCAAAAAAGGTCTGAAAGTTAACAGTTTCGTCATTGAAAAACCGAGTTTATTGGGGTATAATACATACTGGGTAAAGATGGTACCTTTCTTAATAGATTAGACGAAAGGAGTCAAATATCATGAAACATTTGACACAGAACAAGACAGTGATCGACTGGATCGAAGAGAAGATAGCTCTTGTATCTCCCGATGAAGTCATGTGGATCGACGGCAGCGAGGAGCAGCTTGACGCTCTGCGCGCCAAGGCATGCGAGACCGGCGAGATGACCAAGCTCAACGAGGATCTCCTCCCCGGATGCCTGCTTCACAGAACCAAGCCCAACGATGTTGCGCGTGTTGAGAACCGCACATTCATCTGCGCCGAGAGCGCGGATCAGGCAGGTCCGACCAACAACTGGATGGATCCCGCTGAGGCTTATAAGATGCTCTATGATATAGCCAGAGACAGCTATAAGGGCAGAACAATGTATATTATCCCTTATTCGATGGGTCCTGTCGGCTCTCCGTTCTCGAAGATCGGCGTTGAGCTGACTGACTCCATCTATGTCGTTCTCAACATGGCTATCATGACGAGAATCGGCAAGAAGGTTATGGATACTCTGGGCGACAGCAACGACTGGGTTCGCGGACTGCACTGCAGCTGCGACATCGACCCCGAGAAGCGTTATATCTGCCAGTTCCCGCAGGATAACACCATCATCTCCGTCAACTCCGCTTACGGCGGAAACGTCCTCCTCGGCAAGAAGTGCTTTGCTCTTCGTATAGCCTCTTATCAGGGCTGGAAAGAGAGCTGGCAGGCTGAGCATATGCTTATCCTCGGCCTCGAGAATCCGAAGGGCGAAGTCAAATATATCTGCGCGGCATTCCCGTCCGCCTGCGGCAAGACCAACCTTGCCATGCTTATCCCGCCCGAGGGATACAGAAACAAGGGCTACAAGATCTGGTGCGTCGGCGACGATATCTCCTGGATCAGAAAGGGTCCCGACGGCAGACTTTATGCTATCAACCCCGAGAACGGTTTCTTCGGCGTTGCCCCCGGCACGAACGAGAAGTCCAATCCCAACGCGCTTGCCGCGACAAGAAAGAATACCATTTTCACAAACGTTGCGCTTAACCTTGACAACAACACCGTCTGGTGGGAAGGCCTCGACAAGAATCCGCCTGAGAACGCCATCGACTGGCAGGGCAGACCGTGGAACGGCAAGACGAGCGAGGAAAAGGGCGCTCATCCGAACAGCCGCTTCACCGCTCCCGCTGTCAACTGCCCGTGCATCAGCTCTGAGTTTGAGAACCCGGCAGGCGTTCCGATCTCCGCTATCGTCTTCGGCGGCAGAAGAGCTAAGCTCGCTCCGCTGGTCTATCAGTCAAGAAGTTGGAATCACGGCGTGTTCGTCGGCTCGATAATGGCTTCCGAGACCACCGCAGCAGCAGCCGGCGCAGTCGGCGTTGTCCGCCGCGATCCTATGGCTATGCTTCCGTTCTGCGGCTACAACATGGCTGATTACTGGCAGCACTGGATCGATATCGGCGCAGGCCTCGACGAGGATAAGGCTCCGAAGATCTTCAACGTCAACTGGTTCCGTAAGGACGACGACGGCAACTTCCTGTGGCCCGGCTTCGGCGACAACATGCGCGTGCTTGAGTGGATCATCAAGCGCTGCGAGGGCAAGGTCGACGCAGAGGAGACCGCTATCGGCTTCGTGCCCAAGGCTGAGGACATCAACCTTGAGGGCATCGAGGACGAGGTCAGTGAGGATCAGCTCAAGGAAATCCTGAGCGTTGACAACTCCCTCTGGGAGGACGAGGCAAAGGGCATCGAGGAGTTCTACGCCAAGTTCGGCGACAGACTTCCCAAGGCTCTGAGCGACGAGCTCAACACCCTCAAGGCTAATCTTGAGAAATAATTAAATAAAATTGCGGCAGACAGGTGTGCTTGTCTGCCGCTTTTTTATTGGTTTGTCATATCGGCGCAGGCAGAGCGCAAAAAACAACAGCCGTGATTCTCAACGAACCATGGCTGCTGATATTTATTTTTGCTTACAGTGTCTCAAATCTCTTTACGCCTTTGCGCTTGAGCCTTGCAAATGATATCGCGGTTATTATTGCTATTACTGCTGTCGCGATTATCAGCGCGAACACATTCGGCAGCACCTGCACCGCGAACAGATAGACCGCGACGAGCACGATGATATACGCCCAGCCGAGGCACATCGCGAGCATGATGCCGAGACTCTGCTTGACCGCTCCGCTCTCACTGCTCCAGGTGAGATTAGGCATCCTGATGTTCACTCTGAGCCCCGAAACGGCGCACAGAAGCGTGAATATCTGCGGCAGGATAATCATGACCACCGCCGTGAGAAGCTCCGGCTTGAGGGCAATACAGAAGCATATGCTGCATATCAGTGCGGGGACGGCGGTGAAGAGCATATGGAGCTTCAGCTTCGCTCTGAGAATCTGCCACGAGGTGACGGGGAGCGAACGGGCTATCCAAAGGCTCTTGCCCTCGAGGGATATCGCGGGCGCGGTGAGTATATTCATAGAAGAGAGCAGGCATAAAAGTAAGCACGCGAAGGTCGGGGCGTATTCCAGCAAATCCTCATCCATTCGGGTGACAACGCCGATAAACCAGTCGCTTTTTATCAGCGAGAAAACAGCGACGGCTATCATAAACAGCGCCCCGAGCGAGCAGTTGAGCATATAAGACGGGCTCGAGAGGAAGTGGTTTATCTCGCGGCGCAGAAGCGCTCGGTCGGTGCCCTGCTGCTTGACCGTCTTTTCTTTGTAGACTGTCTTTGCGGTCTTTCCGCTGCTCGTGACGAGTTTTAAGAATGTGCGCGACATTATGAGCCATGTCGCGGCGAGCAAGGCGAGAATGATGAGTGAAATTATAATTGTCGGGAGAACATCGCCCGCGAACGCCTTGCCGAAAATATAGAGCGGATAGGCGGACATGCGCACCTTTGCGGCAACAGCCGCGCTGTTCGCAACGATGCCGGTGATTATCTCGTTCGCCCTGAAGTAGACATAATAGTAGCCGCCGAGAAACGCTATCGAAACTATAACTGTTATAATGCTCTTGTTTTTTAATTTGACTGCGATTTTTGCAACGACCCAGCCGAGTATGCACGACAGTATAAGAACGAGAACAGTCACCATAACGGCCATTATAACGGCTGTTATGCCGGATATTCCGGGGTGCGCGGTTATGAAATACACGCCGACGGCGGGTATTACCACAACGCCCGAATACATCAGCCCCATGAGATAGACTCCGATGAGGCGCGCCGCCATAATATCGCGCACGGGAATGGGCATCGAGAGCAGAAGGTCGTTGTCCTTTGCGTCATAGAGGCTCGAATATGTGTTGAACACGCTGCCGAAAACGCCGAAAAGCGCGGCGGTAGCGCCCATAATAGCAAAATAGAGCCAGCTCATGCCGTAGGTTATCAGCGGGCGCATCGAATATGACATATAGCAGAACATTCCGCCGATGGCAAAAATCATGAGCAATATGAACAGCACTATCGAGAATGTCGCCGAGCGTGCAGACTTGCCCTTGCCCGTCTTGCGGTCAACGAAGAAACTTTTATTGAGTTCGAGAAGCTGTTTTTTTATCAGTGTTTTCAGCATTCTTCTCCCTCCAGTTCGAGGAACACGTTCTCAAGGCTGGAGTCGCCCTTGACCTCTTCCATTGTGCCGGAGCGGATGAGCTTTCCGCTTTTTATTATCGCGACCTTGTCGCAGAGCTTTTCGGCAACTTCGAGAACATGGGTCGAGAAGAATATTGCGCCGCCGGAGTTGCAGACCTCGCGCATCATGCCTTTTAACAGATGCGATGCGGCGGGATCGAGACCGACGAAAGGCTCGTCCATGATAATTAACTTGGGCTCGTGGATCCACGCGGAGATTATCGCGAGCTTCTGCTTCATGCCGTGGGAATATGCCGAGATGGGCTGCGCGAGGTCGGCGGTCAGCCCGAACATATCGGCATATTTATGTATGCGCTCGCGGCGGTCGTCGGCGCTGACGCCGAAAATATCAGCGATGAAGTTCAGATATTTTATTCCCGTCATGTATTCGTAGAGGTCGGGATTGTCGGGGATATAGGCTATGATTTTTTTGCAGGCGAGCGGGTCATCTTTTATCGAGATGCCGTTTATCGTTATCTCGCCCTCGTCGAACTGCAAAATGCCGACAACGGATTTTAGCGTTGTGGTCTTGCCCGCGCCGTTGTGGCCGATGAAGCCGTATATCTCGCCGGGCGCGATATGCAGCGTCAGGTCGTCAACAGCCTTTTTCTCGCCGTAGGTTTTGGTCAGGTTTTTGATGTTAAGCATAATGTCTCCTTTTCGTCCGCCGGAGCGGACAGATATCTTTTCCCTTTTCTATATTAGTATATTTTACGCTGCCGGTCAATCCGGCGGTGTTTTATTTTACGAACTCTTCACAAATCGCCGCGAATTTCTTTTCGCTCGGTACCTCGTGCGTTATGAACTTTCCGTTATAGAACAGCGAAAATGCGGTGTAGGCGCAGGGCGCGTTTTGAGCCTGCTCGCGCGATGAGATATGCACGGCGCTCAGCGGAAGATTCATATCGTTTGCCATGTTTTCAATTAGCGGAACATATTTCGCCGTAAACGGGCACTGGCTTGTATAAAATATCTCGAACCCGCTGCCGTCAGTCTGAGCGCTCTTTGCCTGCTCGCGAAAGCGCGGAGCGGGCGCGGACGGGTCAAACGGCAGATACATCAGCTCAAAATACGGCTCTGCCGAATCGGTTTTTATGAAGCCTTTATATTTCAGATATTTCGGGTCGGCAAGGAAACCGCGCTTCTTCGCCGACGAGAGTATGCAAAGCCCCAATTTGCCCTTTTCGCGGCTGTCGCGGATACATTCGTTGAGCAGGTCGTTTGAATATCCGTGCCCCTTGAAAGAGCCGGAGACCCAGAGACAGTCGATGAACATATAGCCGGGCGCGTCTATCGGAGCCCATGCGTTTTCGGCGGGGATATATTCAATAAAGCACTTCCCGCGCGCGTCGGCTTTTAAAAATACCAGACCCTCGACGAGCCTTTCGGCGAGCCACCGCTTTTTTGCAATGACCTGCGGGTCCTTGGCGTTTGATATTGCACAGCATATGTGCTCGCTCTCGAGATTTTCGGGTGACAGGCGAATGTAGTCCATGGCGTCCTCCAATAATAATTATAAAACGCTTGTTTTATAACAGCTGTTATAATTATATCACACTTTTTGCCGATGTCAACAAGGCAGACAAAAAATGATATTTGTCGAATTGAGCTTTATATTTTCGCTCTGAACCGCCATTTTACGCCGAATAAAAAATAACCGCCGCGAACTTTCAAATGAAAGATACTGCGGCGGTTATTCGGCTGTTTTTCATTCCTGATGCAATTCGTCCTCAGCCCATTTGATCGGGTTGTCGTCAATATATTGCCATTTGATTTGATAATCGTATTCGTCACGGATTATATGGTCATAAAAACCTTTTTGCCAAATTGATTTTTTGACTTGCTTAGTTACGGAACCTTTGAACTGTTGTATTATGCGGCTGACCGTATGGGCTTTCTGTCATCTATGCAAATTGTGATAAAATATGCTCCGTTTTGCGAATAGTCGTAATCTTTCAGCCTGTTAGGCTTTCTTCTCTGTTGTTCCATGGCATATATTTCACTGCGCAAACTGGCTGTTGTAGAGCTTTGTATAGAATCCGTTCTTCGCGAGCAGCTCCTCGTGCGTGCCCTGCTCGGCGACCTTGCCGTCTTTCATGACGAGAATGCAGTCGGCGTGGCGGATGGTCGAGAGTCTGTGCGCCACGACGAACGAGGTGCGCCCCTGCATGAGCGTGTTGAACGCATCCTGAACTTTCAATTCCGTTCTGGTGTCTATCGATGAAGTCGCCTCGTCGAGGATGAGCATCGGCGGCTTCATAAGCATGACGCGCGCGATGCAGAGCAGCTGTCTTTCACCCTCGGAGAGTCCGTCATCGTCGCCGATGACGGTGTCGTAGCCGTTTTTGAGGCGCTTTATAAAGCTGTGAGCGCGTGCTGCCTTGGCGGCGGCGATTATCTCTTCATCCGTGGCGTCGGGCTTGCCGAACGCTATATTCTCGCGGACTGTGCCGTTCTTTATCCAGGTGTCCTGGAGCACCATGCCGAAATGGTGTCTGAGACTGTGGCGTGTGATGCCATTTATATTCTCGCCGTCAACCTTTATGCTGCCGCCGTCAACGTCGTAGAAGCGGAGCAGGAGATTGATAAGCGTAGTCTTGCCGCAGCCTGTCGGACCGACAACGGCTATTGTCTTGCCGAACGGGGCAAAGAAATCGAAGCCGTCGATGAGCTTTTTGCTCTTGTCATATGAGAAGCGGACATTGTCGAACTCCACGCTTCCCTCGGGGTCGCTGAGCGCCGAGCAATTTTCGTCCGACTCCTCGGGCTTTTCGTCTATGAGCTCGAATATTCTTGCCGCGCAGGCGAGCGCATTCTGGAGCTCCGTCACGACGCCGGAAATCTCGTTGAACGGCTTTGTGTACTGGTTCGAGTAGGCGAGGAAGCTGACGAATCCGCCGACGGTCACCATGCCGCCGATGGCGAATATTCCGCCCATGAGCCCGACTACAGCGTATATCAGATTGTTGATAAAGCGGGTCGTCGGATTGGTAAGCGACGAGAAGAATATGGATTTGAGCGAATATTTGCGCAATTTTTCATTGCTCTCGTCGAATCTTTCAACTGCTCTGTCTTCATACGAAAACGCCTGAACGGTCTTTTGATTCTGTATCATCTCGTTGATGATCGCGGTCTGCTCGCCGCGGGTCTCGGACTGCTTTTTGAACATCGAATAAGTGCGGCGTGCTATAAAACGCGCCGTGAACAGCGATATCGGGGTCAGCACGACGACCGCGAGAGTGATGAGCGGCGATATAGTGAGCATGAAAACGAGCGTCACGGCTATCGTGACAACGCCCGTGAACAGCTGAGAAAAGCCGAGAATCAGTCCGTCGGCAAACTGCTCTGCGTCCGCAGTTATGCGGCTGACGATGTCGCCGTAGGGGTGGGAGTCGGCGAACGCCACGGGCAGGGTCTGCATATGCGAAAATGCCTTTGAGCGTATATCGCGCACGGTGTTATAGGCTATGCGGTTGTTGATGATGTTCATCATCCACTGGAGCACTCCGCCGACGATGGCGCAGATCAGAATGCCGAAAAGGCACTTTTTTATGACTTCAAAATCAACGTTGCCGTGCAGCTTTATTCCGTCTATCGCGCGTCCGGCGAGGACGGGGATATAGAGCGAGAGGATGACGCTTGCAACGGAGAGGATGAGCGAAAGGAACAGCAGAAGCTTTGAGCGGCCGATGACCGCGATAACTCGCTTGAAAACGGTTTTGTTCTTCACGGTTACGCATCCTCCTTTTCAAGCTGGGAATCGAAAATTTCTTTGTAGACTTCGCACGAGCGCAGAAGCTCGTCGTTCGTGCCCATGCCGACTATCTCGCCCTCGTCGAGGACTACTATGGTATCGGCGTTTCTTATCGCCGCAACGCGCTGGGACACAGTGATGACAGTCGGGGCAAAGTCGGTGTTTCTCAGCGCCTTGTTCAGCGCCGCGCCGGTGGCGTAGTCGAGTGCGCTCGCTGCGTCGTCGAGGATGAGCACCTCTGGTTTTCTGACGAGGGCGCGGGCTATAGTCATTCTTTGACGCTGACCGCCCGAGAGATTTTTGCCCTCCTGTTCGAGGACAAAGTCGAGCTGCCCGCTCTTGTCCTCTATCATCTGCTTTGCCTGCGCCGTTTCGAGCGCCTGCCAGATTTCTTCATCCGTAGCATCCTGCTTGCCGAAGCGGATATTGTCCCTGACAGTGCCGGCGAACAGGGCTTTTTTCTGCGAGACAACGCCTATTTTCGAGCGCAGAGCCTTTGTGTCGTAGTCGCGCACGTCAACGCCGTCAACGAGCACGCACCCGCCGGTGACATCGTAGAATCGCGGAATAAGATTGACGAGCGAAGTTTTGCCCGATCCGGTCGAGCCGATAACGCCTATCGAGCTGCCGCGCGGGATTTTGAGGTCAATATTGTGCAGGGACTCCTCACTCCCGTTGTAGGAGAGACACGCCCCGTCAAACTCAACGGAGTATTCGCTGTTTTTGTTGCCGTCGATTACATGACCGGGGACGGTGCCGGGCTCGATATCGAGCACCGATTGAATTCGGTTGCCGCAGGCTATCGCCTTTGTGACGCTGATTATGAGATTCGCGAGCTTTATCAGCTCAACGAGGATCTGTGACATGTAGTTATAGAGCGCAACGACCGCGCCGCGCGAGATGGCGCCGGAATTAACGCGTATTGCGCCGACATATATCAGCGCGATTATCGCGAGGTTTATGAGCACGAAGGTTGCGGGGTTCATGAAAGCGGATATCCTGCCGACAGCTGTCTGCATCTCGGTCAGGGCGTTGTTCTTGGCGTCAAAGTCCGCAATTTCCTCTTCCTCTTTGCAGAACGCCCTGACAACGCGGGTACCGAGCAGGTTTTCGCGCGTCTTGCTCAGCAGACTGTCCAGTTTCTGCTGAACCTTGCGGTACATCGGTATGCACACGAGCATTATCGCGAACACGACCGAGGCGAGAGCGGGCACCGCAACGACGAACACGAGCGACGATTTTGCGTCGACCGTGAACGCCATTATCACCGCGCCGAATACGACGAACGGCGAGCGCAGGACGAGACGCAGGGTCAGGTTTGTTCCGGTCTGAACCTGATTTATGTCGCCCGTCAGGCGGGTTATAAGCGTCGGCGCGCCGAGCGAATCGAGCTGGGAATAAGAGAGTTTGCCGATATGCTGGAAGAGCGCGTGGCGGATATCGGAAGCGAAGCCGACTGACGCTTTCGCCGAGAAATACTGCGCCACAAGCGTACTGCAAAGACCCAGTATGCCGAACAGACCGAGCAGCAGGCAGCGTTTGATAATATAAACCTTGTCGCCGTTCTCTATGCCGATGTCGATTATAGTTGAGACTATCAGCGGAACAATCAGCTCGAACGCCACTTCAATGAGCTTGAAAAACGGCGCGAGAATACTTTCAATTTTGTATTTTTTCAAATACTTCAAAAGCTTTGACATGCTATTCTCCTCTTGTTTTATACTGCATTCTATAATGGTATATAATACCCTAAATAATACCATGAAAACGGCTTTTTTTCAAGATGCTGCGGCTATTTCCCGTTCCTTGACAGAGACGGGGAGCAGTGATAAACTTATGCGTTGTAGAAAAGAAACGGTGTGGTGAACGATGAAAGAAAAAGCTGTCAAAAAAGATGAAGAGCTTCTCGAATGCGAAAAGCTCTGGATATTTGCCGTTATGATAGCCGTCGGCGGATTTTTCGGCGCATATACTTATGTTCAAAAGGGCGGCGTGTTCTGTAACGCGCAGACAGCGAACTTCGTGCTCATGGCGGTTCAGCTCGGGCGCGGAAATTGGCGCAAGGCGCTGTATTATCTCCTGCCCGCTTCGGCTTATCTGCTCGGCACGGTCATTTCGGAATTTCTGCCCAAGCATATAAACCGCCGTAAGATAGTTCGCTGGGACACGGCGTTCGTGGCGTTTGAAATGGCGTGGATATTTGCGCTCGGCTTCGTCCCGGACAATGCGCCGCCGCAGATCTGCCAGGTGGCTGTGAATTTTATCGCTTCGATGCAGTTCAATACATTCCGCCAGGCGAAGAAAATTCCGATGGCAACGACCTTTTGCACCAACCATGTCCGCCAGGTCGGCTCGAACCTCGTCAAGTGGCTTCGCAGCGGTAATAAAGAAGCGCGCGGCAAGATGTTCGCGCATCTGCTGATGATAGGCTCGTTTGTCGCGGGCGCGGTCGCTTCAACTTTTCTCTGCGGCTATCTCGGCGGCAAGACTATCTGGTGCGCCGAAATATTGCTCGCGATAGTGTTCTTTGCGCTACTGCGCGCCGATCTCGGCGAGGAGCATGATAAACTCGATGTCGTTCCGCACGGTCATTGATGACAAGCTGTTAAGCTTTACATGATTTATAAATCAAAAAACAAAAGCTCCCATGCATCCCCGAATATGTTGATATATCGGGAAAGTTGCACGGGAGCTTCGACTTTTGCGCTAAAAAATAGGCTTTATAATTGTAAAGTAAATCACTTTACAATTCGCTTTAGCCCATTATTGGTATCTCAAGGAATGTGTAGGTAAAGCAGTTGATAATATAGAAAATAAATGCGGCTGTCGGGACTACATATCCCGCGAATTTTTTCGCTTTGCTATCGGAGAGTGAAGAATACATCGCTGCGCAGGCGATGAGCGTGAACGTCTCGGTGAAGTAAAATACGCGCTGACCGGAGGCGTAGACGGACGAAGAGAATCCGAGCACTGCGGCGCAGCAGACAGCGGCGCTGAACAGCACGCCGACGGTAAACCCGAGCTTTTTATTCTTCTTGATGAGCGCCGCTACAAGAATGAAAATACTAAATAAAAATACAAAGCAGAGCGCGATAACCGCAAGTTCGAGCGGAAGATAATTGCCGCTCTTGAACATCTTTTCGAAGCCCTTGTCCGGTGTGGTGCGGCGGATAAAAATATATGCGGCGTTGACTCCGACGCACAGCACCGAGGCAAATATTGAAAAGATTGATGTAATTTTCTTTATTTTTTTCGAACCGCCGAATGCTTCATATACCGATGCGCCAAGCAGAACGAGAAAAACAGCCGTGGTTATCAGCGAGAAGAAAAACGAAAATGCGAAATAATTTGAAAATCCGCAGAGCAGTTTTTCAAATATATTCATTTTAGAGAATCTTTCAAAACCCGACGCCGCTTCCATCGCTCCGCGCCCGCGAAGCCCGGGCGAGAAAACCAGAACAGCGGCGGAAACCGCGCTCGGCAGGAGCGGAATGAATTGACGGAATCTGAGCCTGCGTTGATATGCCGAAAAAATCAGCAGAATCACCTGCAGCGCGAGCACTGCGGCACATGACTGCTCCTGAGATGCCGCGACGACAGAAGCAATCGCGGCGGCGACATATGCTATAGAATTCACGCGCCCTCCGAATACATCGAATGTGAGAGGTGTCACCGTGATAAGCAGGGCGGCGAACGGAACGAGAAATGTAAACGAACCTGCAAACCAGAACGCCGACGGGTTGAGGCATGGCAGAAATACTGCCAACGGCACCGAGCAGGCGAAGATATATCTCTGTTTTGCGCTTGCCTTTTCGCCGAAAAAGTCCGACAGGCGGCAGAGAAAATACATTATATATATAATCAGCGCGGCGATGAACAGCTTCCAGAAAATAAGCGGCAGGTGCAGAAAGTTTATCATCAGCCATTCGCCGACTATCCTCCCGGACACGGTCGTGTACCGCTCGTGCAGCCAGCTTGTTACTGTGAATCCGTTTCGGTGGAGTATGCCGAGAAAGTGACCGTCGTCGGTTTTGAGAATCAGCCGAGTGAACACCGTGCAGAAAAACAGCACGGCGGCGGAGAATGCGGCGATTATCGAGCACGGTGAGTTTCGGAATTCCTTCAGCTTTTCTCTCATCTTTCGCCACCTCCCGCCAATGCGTACGGATTTTCGGCGGTTCCGCTTCCGCAAAGAACGAGAATACCGCTGCGAAGATACATCGCCGGGCATACGCCGCACAGCTCGTCCGCCGCGAGCGTCTTGTAGAATCCGCCCGTCGTGGTGACGGCGGTGACGCTGCTCTGATTTGTCGAAACCGGCGAGCTTGTCCAGTACCAGCAGTATTTGCGCAGAGTTAAATAGCGCGAGCTGTCATTTTTGACGCACTGCTCGGTCGGGCTTCTGCGGCGGTCGGCGGTGCTTATATTTTTGAGCATATCTTTTGACGGCAGGAATATTGAATCGCCGTTTTTGTCAGGCGATATGAGCGAAAGGTCAAACTCTGAAAAATTCTCCGGATTTAAAAATCCGCTCTCCGAATTGAGCCATGCGCGCAGGGGAGAGGCGAGATAATCGGAACTGCCGATGCCGTCCTCAGACGGGTCGAACGCCCTGAAGCACAACACCTTTTCGCTCATGAGCAGAGCTTTGTCGCCCGTTTCGACGACTCTCCAGACAATAGGCTCGCCGAGATATGAACCGATGGCTATTCTGTCGCCGCTTTTGAGCGTGACTTTCCGCGATTCATTGCCTACGACGCTGACAGACGAAGAAAACAGTAGGTGAGCCGATGTGCTTTTGATTTTTGCGCTCCCGATAAATGTCAGCGCAAACAGCAGAATTGCCGCAATTGCAGCCGCGCTGAAAGCCTTTTTCATCGTCTCACCCTTTTGGCTTTATTTTACATATACTATGTCGAGCTCGTTGCAAGGTCCGCCCAGCTTCTGCTTTCCGGCGGAGTTCAATCCGAGCATACCGTTTGCCGCGAAGAATTCGCTCTCGATAACGCACGGCTTGTTAAGATTTTTGAGCTGAGTTGCTCTGGTGCCGGTCGTGTTGCCGATACCCTTGACATACATCGACGAGCAGTTGCCGCCGTTTAACAGGAATGCATTCCTCGCGCCGTATGCTATGAGGACTTTCATCATATTGTCGAGCGGCATAAATTCGCCGACAGCCAGGATATATTTGTTTTCTGATATCTGCGCAAAAACGTTGCGGTTGTGATAATAAGTGTCGTGCTCGTTGGTTGCCTTGCCGTTTGTTATGACTTGCCGCTGATAGCGCAGGGAATTGTAAACGCCCTGCGAGATATACGATTTGCAGTTCTCGTTTGTGAGCGTTTCGACTTTCCATGTGCCGTTTTTGTAGATCAGCAGCCGTTTCTGCCCCTGACCGTCGGTTGAAACGATTGAGCCGCTGCGAATTGTCGGAGCGCCTTTTTTATATGTTGAGCCTGCCTCGCCGTTTATTGCTATGAGCGCGCCGCTCTTTCTGCCCATATCCTCAACCTTGCCGACATTCGTACCGAGAAGCTGTTGGCTTGAGGCAACGCCGATATGATCGGGCGAACAGGTGATTATCGCGACATTGATTATGGGCTGATAAGTGACTGTCTTGTCGTAGTCGATAGCACCGTCCGCGTTTGCTTTTTTGAAAGCCTGAGTTATCTGTGCCCCATATGCTATTCGGTGTATTTCAATATTCACTCCGTTTGAGTTGAGCTTCCACGCTCTGAGCACCTTCGCTCCGGCAACGCTTTTGACGCTTGCGGCGCTGACTTCGAGCTTGCCTTTTGACGATGAACCGGAATTATTCGATTTTGCCGTCGCTGCAGGTTTCGATGCCGGTTTATTTGACGTAGGTTTCTGTGCGCTCTGCGCAGTGCTTGGCTCTGCGGATTCGGATGCCGATTTTGAGCTTGCCGCTGTTTCTTCTGCACTCGTCTGCGCGTTGGCTTCGGTTTCTGCGGCAGATGTGTCTTCTGCAGCGGTCGTGCCGGGCTCGGGTGTCTTTGTGCCGCATGCCGTGAAACTCATGAGAATCAGCAGGGACGCGAGCAAAACTACAAATAATCTTTTTGTCATAAGTATCCTCCTTTTGAATATTTCTTCCAAATTGATTATATCATTGCGCCACGCTGAATTATATACCGCATGCGCATTTTGATAAATAAATTTTCGTCATTTTGCACTCTTTTTTATATAGTGTAAGTGTATAATCTTTCGCAATTTCCGCTTTAATGCGCTGATACTTTATGATATAATTAAATCAGCGGCGGGCGAGTATGCATATGCTAACCGAACTTGCCGCGCCCGGTATGCATCGTTTGTGCATAAATTCTCTGAAAGGGTGAAGATATATGAAATATGCTGTAGTTCTCTGCGACGGCATGGCGGATTATCCCGTTGAGGCTCTCGGCGGAAAGACGCCGATGGAAGTCGCAAAGAAGCCCAATATCGATGCGCTCGCGTCGAGGGGCGAAGTCGGACTTGTCAGAACCGTTGCCGCTGGACTCAAACCCGGCAGTGATGTTGCAAATATGAGCGTGCTCGGTTTCGATCCGAAGAAGTGCTACACAGGACGCTCGCCCCTTGAGGCGGTCAGCATCGGAGTCAAGATGAGCGAAAGTGATATCGCACTGCGCTGCAACCTTGTCACCTTGAGCGACGAGGCGGATTACGGCGCAAAGACCATGCTCGACTACTCCGGCGGCGATATCTCGACCGAAGAGGCGGCGCAGATAATTAAAACCGTGCAGGAGCATTTCGGCAGCAGCGAATTTGATTTTTACAGCGGCGTGGCTTATCGTCATTGCCTTATCGTACATAACGGCACGACGGATCTCGGCAAGATGACCCCTCCGCATGATATCTCCGGCAGAGTTATCGGCGAGTATCTCTCGACTTCGCCGAACGCCGAAAAGCTTATCGCCATGATGCGCGAGAGCTACGACCTTCTGAAGGATCACCCCGTGAACAAGAAGAGAATCGCCGAGGGCAAGCTCCCCGCAAATTCTATCTGGCTTTGGGGCGAGGGAAGCCGTCCTGCTCTGCCGTCCTTTGAAGAGAAGTTCGGCGTGAAAGGCAGCATCGTCTCGGCAGTTGACCTGCTCAAGGGCATCGGCATCTGCGCCGGCATGAACACCCCCGAAGTCGAGGGAGCGACCGGCTATATCGACACGAATTTCGAGGGCAAAGCGAACGCTGCAATCGACGAATGGCGTAAAGGTCAGGACCTTGTCTATATCCATGTCGAGGCTCCCGACGAGTGCGGCCACAGAAACGAGCCTGAGAATAAGGTCAAAGCGATCGAGCTTATCGACAGCCGCATTATGCCTATAATCCTTGAATATCTCAACACACAGGACGATTATAAGGTCATGGTTCTGCCCGATCATCCGACCCCGATATCGACCCGCACCCACGCATCCGACCCTGTGCCGTATCTGATTTACCGTAAAGGCAAAGAGCTTGACAGCGGCGTTGCGAGTATAAATGAAAAATCAGCATCCGAGACCGGCAATTTTGTTGATCCCGGCTTCGACCTTATGGGTCATTTTCTCAAAGACTGACAAAAAGGAGGAAACAAAAATGGGCTTTAGCATAGAAACAAAGTGCGTGCAGTCCGGCTATACGCCGAAAAACGGCGAGCCGCGTGTTGTACCGATAGTACAGAGCACTACCTACAAATACGAGTCGAGCGAGCAGATGGGCAGGCTCTTTGACCTGCAGGAATCGGGCTATTTCTACACCCGCCTCCAGAATCCCACAAACGACTGCGTCGCCGCAAAGATTGCCGACCTTGAGGGCGGCGTCGGCGCCATGCTCACCTCGTCCGGCCAGGCGGCGTCGTTCTTCTCTGTTTTCAATATCTGCTCCGCGGGCGACCATGTCGTTGCAGCATCCGCGATATACGGCGGAACATTCAATCTCTTCAATGTCACGATGAGAAAGCTCGGCATCGATTTCACTTTCGTTCGCCCCGATGCGACGGAGGAGGAGCTCAACGCGGCATTCAAAGATAACACAAAAGCAGTGTTCGCCGAGACTATCTCGAACCCCTCACTTGTTGTACTCGATATTGAAAAGTATGCGCGCGCGGCTCATTCCCACGGCGTCCCGCTGATAGTTGACAACACTTTCCCGACCCCGATAAACTGCCGCCCGTTTGAGTTCGGCGCGGATATAGTTACCCATTCGACCACAAAATATATGGACGGCCACGCGACAAGCGTAGGCGGAGTAATAGTTGACAGCGGCAACTTCGACTGGACTCAGAACGACAAGTTCCCGGGACTTACAACTCCCGACGAGTCGTACCACGGTGTTGTATACACCGAGCAGTTCGGCAAGGCTGCATATATAACAAAGTGCACGACTCAGCTCATGCGCGACCTCGGTTCAATTCAGTCCCCGATGAACGCATTCCTGCTCAATCTTGGACTCGAGACCTTGCATCTGCGTATGCCGCGCCATTGCTCAAACGCTCTCGCCGTTGCAAAGTTCCTGAAGGCTCATCCGAAGATCGAGTCCGTCCGCTATCCCGGCCTTGAGGGCGACGAATACTATGACCTTGCGCAGAAGTATATGCCCAACGGCACCTGCGGCGTCATTTCGCTGAGAATAAAAGGCGGCAGAGAGGACGCGGTCAGATTCATGGACAGCCTCAAGCTCGCGGCGATAGTCACCCATGTTGCGGACAGCCGCACCTGCTGCCTGCACCCGGCTAGCACGACCCACCGCCAGCTCACCGCACAGGAGCTCGACGACTGCGGAGTCTATGAAAATCTTGTCAGACTTTCTGTCGGAACAGAGAATGTCGATGACATAATCGCCGATCTTGACGCGGCTCTCGCGAACGTCTGATATTGGCAAAATAGACAAAAATCACGCGTAAAATTTTATGCATAAAACCCGGCTGCAAGTTTTCCTGCAACCGGGTTAATTTTTTGTCACTGCATATGCGGCTTATGCAGAATATTTCTATATAGCTATTAAAATCAAACTGTAAAGTTTTTTACTTTACGTATATATTCTGAATAGTCATTAAAACGCAAAAGTTATCCACATTATCCACATAGTTATCCACATCAGCAAGGAGAAAAGCTTTACCTCTTGCGGAAAAGAATAAATGAGTAATTGTTGAATATTGAATGAATATCAATGAATAAATTCAAAATTGCGCAAAAAATACCGCCCGAATTTCTGAAGGAAAAAACACGGGCGGTTTCAATATTTTTATGTTGCTCAGTCGATGAACGGGAGACTTCTGACGAGATCGTTTATCCCGCCGAGCGAACCGTGGAAGAAGCTGCGTATCATTTCAAACACAGTCATCGACGCGGTTATCGCAAACAGCACTCCGACGATTATCGCAATAATAACTGCGAGTCCCACGCCGACCGCGAGACCTATCAGCGTGAACTGACCGATGCCATTGGCGACCTTCGGCTTGTCGCTCTTCCATATAAGATAGAGCACGAGGCTGACGAGCGGCAGGAACCATAGCAGCGGACCGAAGAAGCCGAGGAAAAATCCGAGAACTTTCCATCTGCCGGTGCTTTCGCTTTCCTGCTCGGGCTTTTTGTTCGCCTTTGGCTGAACGGGTGCGGGAGCGGGCAGGGGAGCCGGCTCTTTCGGAATATCATTATGTACGGGCTGAGTATCTTCTGCGGCGGTCTGCTCCTGCGCCGCGCGTCTGGCGTCGCTCTCCGCGAGGCTCACCGGTTCGCCGCAATATGGGCAGACCTTGAATCCGTCTTCGAGCTGTTTTCCGCAATTTCTGCAAAACATAATATCACTCTTTCGTTTTTGTGTCCGCGCAGATTACTTGTCGCCCGACTTCTTTTCGAGCTTGCGCTTGTTGCCTTTGTCGTCTATTACATATGTATTGTCGAGCTGGGCTGTAAGGCTCGCCTTGAAATCGGCGACATACTGCTTTTTGAGCCCCTCCCATTCGGCGAATTCCTCTTCGCTCAGATCTCTCTCCTGCGACAGGTGATAGAGATCGTTCATGCGCTTTATCTCTTCTTTTTTCATGTCTGCCTCCGTGAGCTTATATAATACATTTATTATATACTATGCCGGGGATAAAGTCAATTTGAGCGGTAGATTGTCGATTTTATCGCGCTATCGGCAAAATTTTTTCGTAAATCATAAGCGAGCAAATGGTATGAAAAAACGAGAAAACTTGAGAAAAACGGAGATAGCAAAACATAAATTAAAATTTAAAGAAAAAGTGCTTGACAAGCATAGAGCGATGTGGTAATATATCGTAGCATTAAGAAATCGGAGGTAACAAGTATGTCAACTTATATGCCCAAAGCGGGCGACATCACCCGTAAGTGGTATGTCATCGATGCTGCCGGTAAGCCTCTCGGCAAGGTAGCAGTTCAGGCTGCCGTCCTTCTTCGCGGCAAGCATAAGCCCACATTCGCTCCTCACGCCGACTGCGGCGATCATGTAATCATCATCAACGCTGAGAAGGCTGTCCTCACCGGCAACAAGCTCAACCAGAAGATGTATTATCATCACACCGGCTATATCGGCAACATGAAAGAGGTCAAGTACAGCACCCTCATGAAGACAAAGCCCGAGTTCGCTGTCGAGCTTGCAGTTAAGGGTATGCTGCCCGATTCTACTCTGGGCCGCACCGCTCTGACCAGACTCCGCGTTTACAGAGGCGCAGAGCACAAGCACGAAGCACAGAAGCCCGAAGAGTGGGCTCTTTAATGAAGGGAGGCAATAAATAATGTACGATTCAGTTCCTTACTTCTACGGCACAGGCCGCAGAAAGAAATCAGTCGCCAGAGTCCGTCTTTATGCCGGCACCGGCAAGATCATCATCAACGACAGAGAGATTGACAATTATTTCGGCCTTGAGACCCTCAAGCTCATCGTCCGCCAGCCTCTCGCTCTTACAGGCACCAGCGAAAAGCTCGATGTCATCTGCCGCGTCAACGGCGGCGGCGTGACCGGCCAGGCAGGTGCTATCCGCCACGGTATTTCCAGAGCACTCCTTCAGTATGATGCAGAGCTTCGCCCCGCACTCAAGAAGGCAGGCTTCCTGACCAGAGACCCGAGAATGACCGAAAGAAAGAAATACGGTCTCAAGGGCGCTCGCCGTGCACCCCAGTTCTCGAAGCGCTGAATTTTTACCGCTTACAAGACGAATATCAGCTCCCGGGCAGCATTGCTGTTCGGGAGTTTTTCTGCATTTTTGAAGGGCTTTTTGTGCCCGGCAGCTTTTTTGGGAGGCAAACTCCCGAGTTTGCGGCTATTTCTTGAAAAATCAATGCGTTGTGATATAATTAATATTGAGAAATGAGCTTATAAAGGAGTGACTTGTTCGGAACAGAAAATATAACGGACATAAGAGAACCGAAGCCCTTGCTCTTTTGGCGCAGTGCGGCATATCAAGGAAAGGTAACAGGAAAATGAAAAAGCGCTTTATTTCTTTTGCACTCGTGTGCATTCTCTTGCTGATTTTTCCCGCGTGCTCATCGAAACAGAACAATGACTACGGAGGCGATCCTATGGAATTTAAAAGCTTTAAGCTGACGGAGAACAACTGCTCGGCACAGAACGCCGTGTATGAGGGATGCAAAACAGAGGACGGAGTACATCTTGAGTATTATGTGAGCTCGAACGACTGGGATAACGAGCTGTCCTGCTTTGTCGAATCCCGCGACGTCATCCGCTCGGTTGACGGGGACGAGAATCTCTACCGCGAGGTGTGCGCCCTGTTCGGAAATTGCAGAATAGATGAATGGGCGGGCTTCCGAGGCGCAAATCCCCCCGATGTTCTCGACGGAAGCTCGATGAGCTTTTCTGCTGTCTTGGCGGACGGAACGGAGATTGAGGCGAGCGGGAGCAATAACTTCCCGAAAAATTACCAAACATTAAGAGCCGGGATTAACAGGCTGATAACCTCGAATAAAATAAGAAGCACCGAGTTTTCCGAAGGGAGCTATGCGATTTCGCTGCCCAAAAGTTGGGTAGGCGTAGTCAGCGCCAGTTTTTCGGAGGGCATGGTGGCGTTTTCCGTCGATAAAACGGACGGCGATGAGCTCACGTTCTTTATAATCGATACCGGCAACGGCTATTCCTCGGACTCCTACAAGGGCAGAGTGGAAGTGGGGCGGCTTGTTTCGGACGAAAACACCCTGTTTGTTACGGCGCGCGACCATTATCGGATAAACGCATACTCGGAAAAAGTTTCCGAGGCCGCGCTTGCGCTTTGGGAGACCTATGAGAGCGACAAGCGAGAAATAATAGAAAGCCTGCACGGCATAAACGGGTATGAGCTTTATCCCGAGGACGGGTCTATTCTGCATGAGACCGACGCGCGGGATTTGGCGGATAAGGCGCGAAGCCTCTGGCTGACTCTGAATTTTGCGGGCGAGTATTCCGCCGGGGAGAAGCCCGTGACAATAAGATTCAGAAAGTATATTCCAATGTTCCCCCAATACCGGTATGTGACCACCATGGAAGAGGTCCGTAAAAAATTTTTAGAGGTCTTTTCCGAGGAGTTTACAGATAAAATACTGAGCCAAGCTGTCGCCGACAGGGATTTGATAGAGCATAACGACAACATATATGTAGCATATAAGAAAAACGACGGCGAAGTCTCCTATAACAGCTGGATGCATCACGTCGAGGATGACGGCAACGGGAATTTCACGGTTGTTATGGCCGTAAGAAAACACTCGGTTGACGATATCATCTATGTCAAGCTGCCGACAGGGAAAAATGCGGAGGGAAAGTTCGTGTTTACCGATTACCCCTATTGGGATAAATCAAAATAATTCTCGCGGACATACTCCGCAGGGAACGAAAGTTTTCTTGTAAATCGCCGCTCTGCGTGATATAATCATATCGATAAAATTTTATCAAAGAGGGGATTTCTATGAAAACTGCAATTTACGGCGCGGGGTCGCTCGGCACCGTGCTCGGCGCATATCTCGCAAAGGCGGGCGTGGATGTCGATCTTATCACGCGCAACCGCGAGCATGTCGAGGCTCTCAACAGAGACGGCGCAAAGATAATCGGCACCGTCAATATGACCGTGCCCGTCCACGCGCTGACTCCCGACGAGATGACCGAAAAATACGAGCTGATAATCCTGCTGACAAAGCAGCTCGACAATGTCAATGTTTTAAAGAAGCTTCAGAAGAATATGACCGACGACTGCATCGTCTGCACGCTTCAGAACGGACTCCCGGAGCTCTCTGTCTCCGAGGTTGTCGGCGAGGACAGAACGATGGGCTGCACCGTCGCTTGGGGCGCAACGCTCCACGGCAAGGGTGTGTCGGAGCTTACGAGCGAGCCCGACAGCATGAGCTTCGGTCTTGGCAGAATGAACGGTCATAAGGACGACAAACTCATGCAGGTGAAGGCTCTGCTTGAGAAGATGTGCCCCGTTGAGGTTGAGGATAACTTCATGGGCGTGCGCTGGTCGAAGCTGCTCATCAACGCCGCGTTCAGCGGTATGTCCGCCGTTATCGGCGGCACCTTCGGCGATGCCGCGGAGAACAAGACCTCCCGTGTCTGCTGTCAGAACCTTATAAAAGAGTGCATCGATGTTGCTGCGGCGGCGGGAATAAAAATCGAGCCGGTTCAGGGCAAAGATATCGTCAAGCTCCTCGACTACAAGGGCAACGGCATAAAGAAGAAGATATCCTTCGCGCTCATCCCGATCTGCATCAAGAAGCACAGGCTCTTAAAGGCGAGCATGCTCCAGGATCTCGAAAAGGGCAAGAAGTGCGAAGTTGATGCGATAAACGGCGTTGTCTGCGCCTACGGCAGAAAGTACGGCGTGCCCACCCCCTATAACGACAAGGTCTGCGAGATAATCCATGGCATTGAGGATGGCAAGTATACATATACATTCGACAATGTAAAGCTGTTCGCCAACCTGCCGAAATAAGAGGCATATTCGGCATAAACCAAATAACAAACCCCGACTATGATTTGTAGTCGGGGTTTATGCTGTTCTGCCACGCAGAATTGCAGATGGTACGGGACGCCGAAATGTGCGTAGAAGCACGTTATTTGTCGAAGAATCTATTTTGGCTCCCCTGCAGGGGAGCTGGATTGGCGAAGCCAAGACTGATGGGTTATTTCGCTTCGCCCAAAGTTGTGCAGTAGGGCGGATATTATCCATCTGCGAAATCTGCGGTGATTTATTGTCGTGCATCTTGTAGGGTGCGGCGACCTCGACGCACCGCTGCCGCGATAGCGGCACGGAATCTTTGATTTTACCGAC
>ERZ779932.158-NODE-158-length-29363-cov-1.957213_pt1 | contig 29363 bp, 2 predicted proteins | sample MGYA00511064_ERZ779932 | MGnify/ENA primary metagenome ERZ779932 (study PRJEB29588, sample SAMEA1966821) | human gut metagenome | biome: human gut; feature: human-associated habitat; material: faeces | place: Denmark | collected 2008/2010 ...
ATATAAAAGCGAAATATATGTCTTTAATATAGATATCCGTAGTAGATATGTATATTTATATTGATATTTTTAGATTTGATAAGTTTTTATTAAATATATTATAAATTAGCTATACTAAATATTTGAGCAAGGGAGAAGATTTTAGATGAAGATGAGCAAGAAATTTAAGAGAGAGGTTAAGCAAAAAGTTTTACTTTTTAGTCTGATTATTGTTGCAATAATTTCAGGCTGTTTTGCTATGGCAAAATTTAATGGGAAAATTGAAAATTTTGATGTTTCAAAAATATTTGTTGGAGAAACAAGTTCTGTTGATCAAACAAGTGAAACTAATTTTATATCAAATGACAGTGATAGTGAAAAATCTAGCACTGCTTCAATGAGCTCTTCTGAATCTAATTTTAGTGTAAATAGTACTTCTGAATATGATATTAATAATGCTCAAATAGCATCTGGAAATTTATTTGAGTTAGCATTGAAACCAGATGGAACAGTATGGAGTTGGGGTAATAATTCATATGGACAACTTGGAAATGGAAATATTGCAAATGAAAAAATTTCACAACCTAATCAAGTTTTAGGAGTAAATGGTGAAGGAAAATTGAGCAACATAAAACAAATTTCGGCAGGTGAAAGTTTTGCAATTGCTTTAACAGATGATGGAAAAGTTTTAGCATGGGGTCAAAATACATATGGCCAATTGGGTAATAATACAAACGATTCATCTGGTGTTCCTGTGTATGTTCAAGATGAAAATGGAAAAGATATAGAAAATATAAAACAAATTTCAGCAGGTTCATTCCATGGTTTAGCTGTTTCAAATGATGGAACTGTATATTCATGGGGATTAAATAGTTATGGACAACTTGGTTTGAATGTTGGAAATACAACTGCAAGTAATGCTGATTATAAAAGAGTTGTAGCACAAAAAGTAAAACAGAAAAATGTAGTAACATCTGAAGATGGAACAGAATCAACAGAGATTGGTGAATTAGATAATATTAAACAAGTATCTGGAGGACATGATTTTTCTGTTGCTTTAACAAATGATGGAGAAGTGTACACTTGGGGACTTGGAACAAGTGGTCAACTTGGAAATGGTGGTGCTGTAACTTCATATATTCCTGTAAAAGTTGGAATTACTAATGTTACAAAAGTTGATGCTGGTGGTTTACAAACATTAGCATTAAAAGACGATAAAACAGTATGGTCTTGGGGTATAAACAGATATGGAAATTTAGGTATAAATACATCTTCGACATCTACATCAAATGCAGCTTATAAAAAAACAACACCAGTTCAAGTTTTAAATCTTGAAAACATAGTTGATATTGCATCAAATTATGAAACAAGTTTTGCATTAAATTCTGATGGAGAGCTTTATGGATGGGGTCTTAATACATCAGGTGAAATTGGAAATGGAAATGTAACAAATCAAAAAGTTGCTTCAAAAGTAGTTGGAAAAAATAGTATTCAATTACCTAAAATTTTAAAATTACAAGATGGACAAAATACTTCTACAAATATGTTTTTTGATGAAGAAGGTAATATTTATGCTAATGGTTACGCAGGAGCATATGAATTTTTGAGTGATCATGTTAGTGCAATCAATTATTCAGATAAAATTAGTGAATCATATTTAAGTTTAAGTAATAATCAGGAATATTTGGAAATTGGGAAGACATTAAATTTATCAGTTGAAGTAATTAATGGATTTTATATAAATGATTTTAAAGCGACTATTGGAAATATAAAATATAAATCATCAGATTCAAATATAGCAACAGTTGATGATTCAGGTAAAGTAACCGCAAAATCAAGTGGTTATGTAACAATTATTGCAGAAGATGAAACAAGTGGCTATAAGGCAGAATCTATAATTAATGTTATATCAGAAGGAGCAACTGCTATTCCACAGGTTTTAAGTGGTACAACATTTACTGCAATGTTGAAAGAAGATGGAACTGTTTGGACATCTGGTACTGCTGAAAATGGCGTAACTGGAATTGCTTCAAATATAAATATAAACATACCAACACAAGTAAAGATTGATAGAGATACATATTTAACTGATATAAGAAAAATTGAAGTTGGAGAACAACATGTAATTGCTTTAAAGAAAGATGGAACTGTTTGGGCATGGGGATTGAATTCAAATGGTCAATTGGGAAATAATACAAAAGTTAACTCGTCATATGCAATACAGGTTTTAGATAGTACAGGAAAAGAATTTTTAAAAGATGTTGTTGATATATCTGCAGGATATGATTTTTCAATAGCTGTTATGAAAGATAAAACTGTATATGGATGGGGTTATAATGGATATTATGGTTTAGGAATAAATTCTGCAACTGCTAGAGTATTACCAACAAAAATGCATGATAGTTACAATGTTATTCAGGCACAAGGTGGATATTATTCGACTATAGTTTTAAAAGGTGATGGAACTGTTTGGGGGACTGGTTATAATAATGTTGGACAATTGGCAGATGGAACTACTACAAATAAAGCAGAGCTTGTTCAATCTATAAATAGTGAAAGAAATGGAGTGTTAACAGGAATAGTCAGAGTTGCATCTGGAAGACATCATACAATTGCTTTGAAAGAGGATGCTACGGCATATATTTGGGGATATAATAACAATTATCAATTGGGAAATAATACAACAAAAAATCAAACAGCACCGATTGATTTAAAGGGATTAGCAAATAGTGGCATTATGGAAAATATTTCAAATATTGGTACAGGACCAACTTCAACTTATATTGAAGACAGAGCTGGAAATGTATATGCTACAGGCTTAAATAAAACAGGTGAATTATCAATAGCATCAACTACTACATCAAAAGTATTTACAGTTGTAAAAAATGAAACCAAAACAGAGGCATTAAAAGATGTTGTATCTCTTGGTCGTTCAACAGGAACAACATATGGATTTGCTTTTGATGATGGAACTGTTGGTATAACTGGTCTTGGAACTAGTGGACAACATGCAAATTTAACATATGAAAGTAGTAATGTAATAACAAAAATTGATTTTAAAAATTTATATGTTGAAGAGCTATATCAATTAAATAAAAATGAAAAGAAAACTTTAGATGTTAAATCAAATATAGGATTTAATTTAAAGATAAATAAAAATTATACTGTAAGTAAAGAAAATTTTAAATTTGAAAGTTTAAATACAGATATTGTTGAAGTAGATAATAATGGTGTAATTAAAGGAATTTCTGATGGAAAGACAGGAGTAAAAATAACTGATATAACAACTAATATTGAAACTGTTGCTCAAATTATTGTTGGAGAAAGAAATTCAAATATATACAAAATTTCTGCAGGAGTCAATCATACAATTGCATTGAAAAATGATGGAACAGTATGGTCTTGGGGTGATAATACATATGGTCAACTTGGTGATGGAGGAGTTTTAACTAGTGAAACTGAAAATCCAATTCAAGTTTCTGGTGTAAATGGTAGCAAATATTTATCTGATGTAGTAGATATTGCTTCAGGAACTTATTTTTCAATAGCACTTTTGAAAAATGGAAATGTTGTTGCATGGGGACTAAATAATGATGGTCAATTAGGAAATATTGGAGAAATTTCAAGAAAACCAGTATTTGTAATGGATTATAATGGCAATAAATTATCAGGAATAGTAGGTATTTCTGCATCAAGAAATCATGCAATAGCTGTAAGAGCGGATGGAACTGTGTTTACATGGGGAAGTAATGATTATGGTCAATTAGGAAATAATACTAAAACATCTTCTGCATATGCAATACAAGTATTAGATTCAACTGGAAATGATTATTTAAAAGATGTTGTTCAAGTTAGTGCTGGTGCAGCATATGTATCAGTAGTAAAAAATGATGGAACAGTATGGTCTTGGGGAGCTGGCGCATCAGCACAAATGGGAGATGGTGCAAGAACTCAAAGATCACTACCAGTACAAGCAAAAAATGTAACTGATGTAAAAAAAGTTGCTACAGGATGTTATATAACACTTGTTTTAAAAAATGACGGAACAGTATGGGCTTGGGGATTAAATAGATATGGTCAATTAGGAATTGGTGTATCAAGCACATCATCAAGTAATGCAAATTATGTAAGAACAACTGCTGTTCAGGTTAAGTTAAATTCTACAGATTATTTAACAGATGTTGTAGACATAGGTACAGCATATGAATCTAGCTTTGCTGTTACAAGCGATGGAACAGCATATGCATGGGGACTAAATAATTATAGTCAATTAGGAATTATCACATCTTCGAATGTAAATTTGCCTACTAAATGTTTACGAAGATATTATAATGAATTAGAGCCAAAGATTATAGGACTATTTTCTAATTCAGAACCTGCATATACAAATTATATGATTAGAGAAGATGGAAGTATTTTATCTTGTGGTAAATCAAATAATGGTCAACTTTTAGATGGTGGAAAATATGAAACTAGATCATATATTGAAGATGTTAGAACAAGCTATTTAGAAGTAACAGATAAAATTTCAACTATAAAATTGGGAAGTGGTAAAAAATTAAGTGTAAGAACTGTTGAAAACTTTAATTTATTTGCTAAGGCTCCTGAATATGGAAATTTAACATGGAAGAGTACAAATGAGAATATTGCAACTGTAGATAAGGCTGGAAATGTGATTGCAAAGAAAATAGGTACAACAACAATAATTGTTACAGAAGATTTACATGGATATAGAGCACAAGCAACAATTAATGTTACAAATAATAGTGAAAATAGTATTGCAACACCAATGATTGTTCAAGGAAATAGTTATACAGCAGTACTAAAAAATGATGGAACAGTATGGATGTCTGGTCTTAATTCAAGAGGTCAATTAGGAAATGGAACATTAGATTATACAGCAGATTTAACTCAAGTTAAAACATCAGAAAATACATATTTAACAAATATAATTAAAATTTCTGCTGGTGATAGTCATATGTTGGCAATGACTTCTAATGGTGATGTATATACATGGGGATTAAATAATTATGGTCAATTAGGACAAAATTCTAATGATAATAGTACATATGCTGTTAAAGTACTTTCGGAAGATGGCCAAGGATTTTTAACAAATATAATAGATATATCAGCAGGAACAGCTCATAGCTCTGCAGTTGATAAATTTGGTAATTTATATACATGGGGAAAAAATGCTAATTATCAATTAGGAAATCATACAACAACTGCTCAAAAATTACCGATAAAAGTTGCTGATGCTTATAATATTGTAAAAGTTAGTTGTGGTGCTGAGTATACAATGCTAGTTAGAGGGGATGGAACAGCATTAGGTACTGGACTAAACACTTCTGGACAATTAATAATGGGAGATACAACAACAAAATTTACTCCATTAGAAATTGGAAGTCCTACAGAAAAATTGATATATAAAGATGTATATGATGTTATAGCTGGTGGAACTCATACTTTAGTTTTAAGAGAAGATGGAAAAGCTTATTCAGCAGGATTAGGAAGCTCTGGACAATTATCACAATCTTCAACTGCTAATAGTAGTAAGCTTAATACTTGTAAAATATTAAATGAAAATGGAGAATTGGTTGATTTAGAAAATATTGCAAATATATATGCTGGAAATGCTACATCTTTTATAACAACAAAAGATGGAAAAGTATATTCAGCAGGATTAAATACATCTGGTCAATTAGGTTTAGGAAATGTTACATCACCAATTAATACACTAACAAGAGTAAAAGATGTTGATGGAACAGGTGATTTGGAAGGCGTAATTAGTGCAAGTACAGGTCCTTCGAATTCAATAAATTCTGGATATATTCTTGAAGATGGTACTGTTGTTATAACTGGTACAGGATCAAATGGACAATTAGGAAATGGTACATATTTTAATACATATTTGCCAGTAATAAGTGGAAAATATCAATTAGAAGCTGATAGTAGAAATGTACATATGAAAGTTAATACAACTGAAAATATTAATTTAAAAGTTAATCAGGGTTTTAATGTTTTCAATACTATAAAAACAGTTGGAAGCAATATTAAATATGAGTCAGAAAATAATGATGTTGTGACTGTAACTTCTACTGGTGTTATGACTGCTAAGCGTATAGGTAAAACAAGAGTTAAAGTCACAGATTTTAATAATAATATAACAGAAGTTATAGAGGTTACTGTAAGTAATAGTTTAGGATATACAGATAGTAAGATATCATCTGGATTAAATTTTACAATAGCATTAAAAGAAGATGGGACAGTATGGTCTTGGGGTCTGGGAGCTTCTGGTGTTCTTGGAACTGGAAATACAAATAATCAGTCAGAGCCAGTGCAAGTTCTTTCTCCAGATGGAAAAGGAAAATTAACAAAGGTTAAGGACATTGCTGTTGGATATGATAATGCTTCTGCTGTATTAGAAGATGGATCTGTTGTGTCATGGGGAAATAATGGCTCATATAATTTAGGAAATGGTACAAATACAGATTCCACAGTTCCTGTATATGTTTTAGATAGTGATGGTAATAAAATTAAAGATGTTGTTAAAATTTCAAGAGGAAATGATTTCACATTAGCATTAACAAAAAATGGCGAAATATATTCTTGGGGATACAATGGATATGGTCAGTTAGGAACAAATAATTCTGCTGTTTCAGCATATGCTAAAAAAGTTCTTGATGAATATGGAAAAGGATATTTATCTGGTATAATAGATATTTCAACAACAATGTACTCATCACACGCATTGAAGGAAGATGGAACAATATGGTCTTGGGGATCAAATAGCGATGGACAACTTGGAGTAAATGCTTCTACTGATAGTTCAACTCATGGAATTCCAAGAAAAACAATTATAGACAATGTCGCAAAAATTAGCTCTGGAGCATACTCTATTTTAGCATTAAAAGAAGACGGAACAGTATGGTCTTGGGGATGGAATGCATATGGACAACTTGGCATTGGAACAACTAGTGTTGAACTTGCTCCTAAACAATGTAAGTTTGATTCAACAACATATGTGACAAATATTGTCGATATAGGTACTTCTGGTGGAACACATTTCATTTTAGATAGTAATAATAAGGTATTTGCTTGTGGTGGAAATGCACAAGGTGAAGTTGGTGATAATACAACAACAAATAAATCTTATTATGTTGAAGTAAAATCTAAATATGGTGAAGCTTTAACAAATAATATTGTAAAATTAAGTAGCTCTATGGCAAGAACAAACAGTAGTACAAATCTTTCTCCGGAACATATGATAAGAGCAGATGGTAGTGTATTAGGAATTGGAAAAAATACATCATATCAATTGTTTGGAAAAATGACAGAAACCTTAAAGTCAGCTAAAGAAATGAATGTATCATATATGGAAATTGATGATAGAGCTTCATATATAAAAGTTGGGGATAAGAAAAAATTAAATACAAATGTTGTTCAAAACTTTAATATGTATGCTAGAGCTCCAGTTACTGGTACAATAACATGGACAAGTAGTAATGAAAAAATTGCTACAGTTGATAATAACGGAAATATTACAGCTAAATCAGAAGGTCAAACAACAATAAGAGCTGTTGATAACAAATACGGTTACATTGCTTCTAGTATTGTATATGTAACAAGAAATACAGAAAACGCAATAACAGTACCTCAAGTTGAGCAAGGTTTAAATTATACAATAGTTTTAAAATCTGATGGAACAGTATGGTCAACTGGTTTAAATGATGTCGGTCAATGTGGAAATGGAAGTAGTAATACAACAAGTGCAGAATTAACTGAGGTAAAAATTAATCAAGATTCAACATTGAAAAATGTTGTAAAAATATCTGCAGGAACATCACATGTTTTAGCATTAACTAAAGAAGGAAAAGTTTATTCTTGGGGATTAAATAAATTTGGACAATTAGGTAATGGAACAACTGTAAATTCTAAATATGCAAAAGAGATGTTGGATACATTTGGAACAAATCCAATAACTGATATTGTTGATATAAGTGCAAGCAATGGAAATAGTATTTTAGTTGACAAATATGGAAATGTATATAGTTGTGGATATAATGTTTATGGACAACTTGGTGATTACACAAATACAAATAGATTATTACCAGTACAAACAAAAGAAATGCAAAATGTTGTACAAGTTTCAGCTGGTAGATGGCATGCATTAATGCTAAGAGGAGATGGAACTGTATGGGGAATTGGAAGAAATTATTATGGTGAGTTAGGTATTAATTCAACAATGACTTCTTCTGGAAGTTCTGATCAAGGTATTAGAGTTGCTAAACAAGTTATGAATGAAAATAAAGATGGAGTACTAAAAGATATTACTGAAATTGCTTGTGGTGGATGGCATAGTGTGGCCCTTACAACGAATAAACAAGTATTGACTTGGGGATATGGTGGAAATGGCCAATTAGGAAATAAGGCATCTTCAAATATAAGTTATCCTCGTTTTGTATTAGATAATACGGATGGTTTAAATGGAATAGGAAATATAAGAAAAATAGGAACTTCTGAGAGAATTACATTTTTAATAACTGATGATAATGAAGTTTTGGCTACAGGTGAAAATAGTGATTATCAATTGTCTCAAAATAATAATACAGATTTATTAGTAGTTAATAAATTATATGATTATAATGGTGAAAATTATATAAATGGGATTATTAATGTACCACATTCAATTGAAAATACATATAATACAGCACTTATAAAAAATGATGGAACTGTATATGTTTCTGGATCAGGTCAATATGGTCAAATTGGTAATGGATATTATAATAATGCAAAATTATACACAAGAATGGGAAATGCAAAACTTGTGTTAGATGAAAATGAAATTTTATTACAAGAAGGTAAAGGAAAGCAATTAAATGCTAGTATCAAATCTGGATTTAATGTTTATGAAAATGAAACCGATAATACAGATAATATTACATATACTTCTACAACACCAAGTGTTGCCTCAATAAGTGCAGAGGGATATATTACAGCATTAAAACAAGGAACATCTAGAATTGTTGTTGAAGATAAAGTAAATGAATGGAAAACAATGGCTTTAGTAAAAGTTGTAAGAGATTCTGATGATAAAGTAAAATCTGAAATATCTGGTGGTAATAGTGCAGTAACATTATTGAAATCTGATGGAAGTGTTGTTACATGGGGAAGTAACAAATATGGACAATTAGGAAATGGTGATAATGTGTCACATTCTGAAGAGCAAAGTGTATTAGATGTTAATGGAGTTGATAAATTATCAAATGTTTGTAGTATTTCTAGTGGAGAAAACTTTGTTACAGCTGTAAAAGATGATGGTAGAGTTGTAGCATGGGGATTAGGTTCATCTGGTCAACTTGGTAATGGTCAAACTGTTAGTAGAAATATACCAGTATATGTAATTGATGAAAATGGAAATGAATTAACTGGTATTACAAAAGTGGCTTGTGGTTCTGCATATGCAATAGCATTAAAAAATGATGGAACAGTATGGTCATGGGGATATAACGGATACGGAGCACTTGGAAATAATTCAACAACAAATTCAAATGTGGCTATTCAAGTAAAAGATTCAAGTGGAAGAGGTAAGTTAATTGATATTTGTGATATTTCTACGACATTAAGATCTTGTATAGCACTTACAAATACAGGTAATGTATTTGGATGGGGTTATAATTATCAAGGTCAAGTTGGTAATGGTACAAAAGCTACATCAAATGTTTTACCAACTAAGTCAAGTATTTCTGATGTTGTTAAAATTGCTGGTGGAAGAAATAATGTACTAGCAATAAAGGCTGATGGAACAGCTTGGGCTTGGGGATTGAACCAATATGGTGAACTTGGAATTGGTACTGCTTCAACATCAGGTAGTAGCAGTGCATATTGTAAGGAATCACCAGTACAAATAAAATTAAATTCGACAGAGGCTTTAACTAATGTAACTGAAATAGGAACAGATTATGAAACGTCATTTGCTATTTTAGGTAATGGTGAAGTTTATGGATGGGGATATAATGCATATGGAAATATAGGTAATAATACTACATCAAATAGTTCATATCCTCAAAAATTAAAAACTCAATACGGTGAGGAATTTACAGATAAAGTTGTTACTTTAGATAAAAATACATCAGGAAATGTAAGTTTCTGCATAAAAGAAGATGGTACAGTTTTAGGCTGGGGAAGAAGAGATGCTGATAATGGTGTTAGACTATTATCTAATCGTACAACTACTCAAGCAACTGTAACCGAACTTAACGCAGATTTTATAACAGCAGATAAAAGAGCTGTATATGTAAAACAAGGTGAAAGTACAAAATTAAATGTGTCAGTTTCTAAAAGATTAAATGCTTTAGCTGGACATATAAAAATTGAAAACTTAGATTGGTCATCATCTGATAATTCTGTTGCAAAAGTTTCAAATGATGGAACTATTACAGCAGTTGGACTTGGAGAATGTACAATAACAATTAAAGATACTGTTAATGGATATAAAACTCAATCAATTGTTAATGTAATACAAAATAACGAAAAAGCTATAACAAAACCACAAATTTCGCAAGGTGATAATTTTACAGTAATATTAAAGGCTGATGGCTCTGTTTGGGCAACAGGTATAAATACTAATGGTCAATTAGGTGATGGTACGACTGTAAATAGAAGTAAACCTATTAGAGTAAAAATAAATTCAAAAGAATATTTATCAAATATTGTAAAAATTTCTGCTGGAGAAGACCATGCAATTGCTGTAAATAGTAATGGAGAAGTATATGCATGGGGGTATAATGATTATGGACAATTAGGTAATGGATCTACTTCAAGATGTGTATATGCTACAAAAGTTTTAAATAGTGATGGGGATAATACTATAAAAAATATTGTAGATGTTAGTGCAGGTTATAAATTTTCGTCAGTACTTACAAATGATGGATATGTCTATAATTTTGGTAGAAATGCATATGGAGAATTAGGTATATTAAATAATACAAATAAATCATTACCAACAAAAATGGATACTGTATTTAATGCAGTAAATGTAGAAACAAATTCAAATGGAACTATGATTCAAATAGGAGATGGAACTGTTTGGTCTACTGGATATAACTATTATGGAACATTAGGACAAAATGCTACAAATACAGGATCTGGATCTTCTGCTGGTAGATATACACCAAATCCAGTAATTAATAATGCTAGAAATGGAGTATTAAAAGATGTAATAAAAATTGCTACTGGAACAAATAGTGTTATAGCATTGAATGATAACAATGAAGCTTGGGTATGGGGACAAAACAATGTTGGACAATTAGGAATAGGAAATACTACAAGCACTTCATATCCAGTACAAATAGATTTAGAAAATGCTAAAGTTGAATCATTAAATAAAGTTGTAGATATAGGTGCAACTGGACATAGAGTAATTGTTAAGGCATTGGATAGTAATAATGCAAAACATGTTTTAATAACAGGTCAAAATAATTATGGACAATTAGGTAATAATACAACAACAAATTCAACAGTATTAATTCCTGTAAATAATGAAGAAAATACAGCAGAGGCTAATGGATTAGATATTTTACCAAGTGGATCTAGATCATTAAATAATGCTGGTTATATAGATGAAGAGGGAAATGTTTGGACAGTTGGATTAAATACATATGGTCAAATTGGTGATGATACTGTTTACCAAAGAATGAATATTGTTCAAATTGGTGAAATTGCTTTAAAACCAGAAGATATAATATTTACAATGAATATAAATGATGAAAAACAAATAAATGCACAAATTGAAGATTCATTTAATGTATATATAAAAGATATTGAACCAGGAAAATTAAAATATGAATCATTGGATAAATCTGTTGCAACAGTTTCAGCAGATGGAAAAGTTAATGCTGTAGGAATTGGAAATACATTAATTAAAATAACAGATACTACAAGAAACATTGAAGCTGCAGTTTATGTAAAAGTTATAAAAGCACAAGAAGATATGAAATATGAACCAATGGTTGATGGTGGAAGTAAACACTCTGTAGCATTAAAAGGCGATGGAACAGTATGGACTTGGGGATATAATAAATTTGGTCAACTTGGAAATAATTCAACAGTTTCAACAGATTTACAAACACAAGTACTCGGAAAAGATGGAGTTGGATATTTACAAGATATACAAATGATTGCAAGTGGAACAAACCATGTATTAGCATTAAAAAATGATGGAACAGTTTGGTCATGGGGTTACAACAATTATGGACAACTTGGTGATAATACACAAATTTCAAAATATACTCCTGTCCAGGTTCTAGCTGAAAATGGTGATGGATATTTACAAGATATTATTTATATTTCTGCAGGAGAAAATTATTCAATTGCAGTAAATAAACAAGGAGAAGTATGGAGTTGGGGACAAAATAATTATGGACAACTTGGTGATGGTAGCAAAACTTCAAAATATACTCCTGTAAAAGCAAAAGCTAATTTAGCAGGTGTTATTAGTGTAAGTTGTGGAAAGAGACATGTAGTTGCACTAAAATCAGATGGAAGTGTATATACATGGGGAGATAACACATATGGACAATTAGGAGATAACACAAAAGTTTCAAAATTAATTCCTGTTAAAGTACTTGCAGATGAAAATTCATATATAAATGATGCTATTAGCATTTCTGCAACAAATTATTCAACAAACATATTAAAAAGTAATGGAACAATAGTATCAGTTGGTCTTGGAACATCAGGACAATTAGGTGATAATACAAAAGTTTCAAAACAAATACCAGTTCAAGTTTTAAACGAAAATGGGGACGGTCCTTTAAATAATATTACAACAATTAAATCTGGATCAAATACGACATATGCTTTATCTAAGTCTGGAGAAGTATATTCATGGGGAATTGCAACATCTGGTGAACTTGGTAATGGTAGTTCAAATAATGCATTAATTCCTGTAAAAGTAAGAAATAGTACTGGTGAAAGTGAAATAAATGATATTTTATATATAGGTGCTGGTGCAAATCATGGATTAGCTGTTGATAATAATGGTTATGTACAAGTTTGGGGATTAAATGATCAAAAACAATTAGGTGATCCAACAATATCAAGTACAGCTTTACCTATATATATAGGTTCAAAAATAATTGCTAATCCAAATACTGTAAAATTAACAGTTGGTAAAGAGCAAAAAGTTACAGTAAAAATGGAATCATTTAATTTATTTAAAGCTGAAGATGAACTTAATAGATCAGTTACATTTAAGTCTTTAAATGAAAATGTTGCAACAGTTTCAGCAGATGGTAATATTAAGGCAATAAAACTAGGTATTACTAAAGTTATAGGAACTGATGAATTATCTGGAAAAGTTGTAACAATTGATGTAAATGTTCTTGAAGATGGTGCTATAGCAACACCAAAGATTGCTTCTGGAAAGAATCATACTATTGCTTTGAAATCTGATGGAACTGTATGGACATGGGGTTATAATGCATATGGTCAATTAGGTATTGGAACAACAACAAGTATGTATGTACCTACAAAAGTTAATATTGATAATGTAATAGATATTTCTGCTGGTGATCATTTTTCAATGGCATTAAAAGCAGATGGAACATTATGGGCATGGGGATATAATGATTATGGACAATTAGGTCAAAATAATACTGTACAAAGTACAGTGCCTATGCAAGTAATGGGAGTAAATGGAATTGGATATTTACAAAATGTTACTAAAATTACTGCTATAAGACATCAATGGATTGCATTACTTGATTCTACTGAAGTTGTTGGTTGTGGATGGAATGGTCAAGGAATTTTAGGTGATAATACATCAACAAGTAGAACAACTCCAGTATATATGTTAAATAGTAATGGAATTGGAAATGTTAGTGGAGTAAAAGATATTGCAATTGGTCAATGTGAATCTGCAATAATAAAACAAGATGGAACATTATGGGCAACAGGTCATAACTGTAATGGTGGACTTGGTATTGGAAATACAAATGCATCATATAGAATAAAACAAGTAAAAAATAGTGCCGGTAATGGTGTGTTAACAAATATTATTCAAATATCTATGGGAGGATGGTATGCTCTTGCTTTAGATGGTAATGGTAATGTTTGGAGTTTTGGTGATAATTCACATGGTCAATTAGGTATAAACAATAAAACAGATAGTTCATTACCAAAACAAGTTTTAAATTCAGATGGAAGTGCATATTTAGAAAATATTGTATATGTAAATGCTGGACTTTATTCTTCATATGCAATAGATAGCAATGGACTTGCATATTCATGGGGAGATAATTCTTATGGTCAACTTGGATTGGGTAATACAACTTCAGTAAAAATACCAAAACGTGTTGTATCTGATAAGACAAATGAAGATTTTGATAATTTGATGCTTGTTGCATCAGAAGGATATCATACAACATTTGTAAAAAATGATGGAACAGTATGGACTGTTGGATATAATGGTAATGGTGAATTAGGAAATGATTCTAATGTAACAAGTAGCACTGTTGAATGTATTAGTAATCCAAAACTTGATGTAAATGAGAAATTCATTACATTTAGTAAAATTGGAGAAACTAAAAAAATAGATGTAAAAGTAGAAAGTGGATTTAATTTATTAACAGCTACAGTAGATGCTGGTGCAAATACATTTAAGTCATTTAACAAAGATGTTGTTGAGGTTGACCAATATGGAAATATAATTTCAACAGGAGCTGGAACAACATATGTTAAAATTACAAATAATCAATTAGGTCTGACTACAACAGTTAAAATTGTTGTTCCTGCAAGGGATGGAATAACATGGCCAAAAGTATCTGGAGGATTAAATCATTATGTTGCTTTAAAATCTGATGGAACTGTATGGACATGGGGTCTAAATGATTATGGACAATTGGGACTTGGAAATACATCTAATATGTTAGAGCCTACTGCTACAAATATGACTGATGTTATAGATGTGGCTGCTGGTGGTAACTTTACAGCTGTTCTAAAGAAAGACGGAACAGTATGGGTAACAGGTCAAAACAACTATGGACAATTAGGTCAAAATAACTCAACAGGAACAAATGCATTTGTTCAAGTTAAATCTGAAAGTGGATTAGATTATTTAAGTGATATAGTTGCAATTTCTGCAAATAACTATTATATGGCAGCATTGAAAAATAATGGTACAGTATATGCTTGGGGTTATAATGGATATGGACAACTTGGAAATAATACAACAACAAAATCTACAATACCTTCAAGAGTAAGAAAAGTAAATAATATAATGGATATAAGTGCAGGAGGAAATCATTTAGTATTATTAGATTCTGATGGAACAGTATGGGCTACAGGATTAAATACTAATGGTCAATTAGGAATAAATAATAGAACTAATACTACTATTCCAGTAAAAGTATTGGATGAAGGTGGTAAAAATAATATTTCAAATATTATTAAAGTATCTGTAGGTGTTAATTATACTTTAATGCTAAGTGAAGATGGTAAAATATATTCAGTTGGTTATAATGGATATGGTCAATTAGCACAAGGAGATACAACTAGAAGATTAATACCAGTTGTAGCAAAAGATGCTACTGGAAATATAATTGAAGATGCAACAGATATTAATGCTAGACAATATGTAACTTCTATTATAAGAGAAGATGGAAGTACATGGACTTCTGGTTATAACGAATATGGAAATGCAGGAAATAATACAAATGTAAATAACAAATTATATACAAAAGTTTTAGGTGAGTATGGTAATGGCAAATTTGAAAATTCACTTCTAACTGGAAATACTAATAATACAATGGCTATAGCAGATAAGCTAGGAAGAGTTTATACAGCTGGTTATAATGGATATGGTCAATTAGGTGATGGTACATTAGATACTTCTAAAACTCTAGTTGGAATAAGTCATACAAGTTTGAAGGTAGAAGATCCAATTGTAATATTAAATTATATTGGAGAGCAAAAACAAATAAATGCCTCAATGGATTTAGGATTTAATATTTTATATAAAACATTAGAAAATGAAAATTATACATATAAGTCATTAAATGAAAATATTGCAAAAGTAGATGAAAAAGGATTAATAACAGCAGTTAGATATGGTAATGCTCGTATTGAAGTAACAAATGATGAAACAGGTGATACAGCAACTGTAGTAGTTAAAATAGTAAGAAAAGGCAACATTGCAAATCCAAAGATTAAAAGCGGAATAGACTTTACTGTAGCATTAAAAGCTGATGGAACAGTTTGGTCATGGGGATATAACGCATATGGAAATCTTGGTGTTGGTGATACTGCAAGAAAACTTGAACCTACTAAAATAGATATTGATAATGTTGTTGATATAGCATGTGGAAACAATCATGTATTATTCTTAAAAGAGGATGGAACAGTATGGGCTACAGGTTTAAATAACTATGGTCAAATTGGAAATAATACAACAACAAATGTAACAACACCTGTCCAAGTAGAAAATTTGGAAAATATTATTAGAATTGATGCTGGTGCAAACCATAGTATTGCTTTAAATAGTGATGGTACAGTATATGCTTGGGGCTATAATGGATATGGTCAATTAGGTGATGGTACAACAACAAGAAGAAGTATCCCAGTAAAAGTAAGAAGATTAAGTGGAATTAAAGAAATATCAGCAGGAAGACATTCAAGCTTGGCATTAGATATAGATGGTAATGTATGGGCTTGGGGATTAAATACATCTGGACAATTAGGTATTGGAACTAAGGTAAATAGTTTATATCCAACTAATTTATCAACAGTAAAAGATATAGTACAAATTTCTACTGGTCTAGACTATAGTGTACTTGTAACAACAAGTGGTGAAGTTTATAGTTTTGGTATAAATGGTAGTGGACAATTAGGTGATGGCACAACAATTAATAAAAATATACCAACACAAGTTGTTATGAATGATGGATCTAAATTAGAAAATATTGAGTATGTATCATGTGGATCTAAGCATGTAATTGCTAAAACAAATGATGGAAAAGTATTTGCTTGGGGCTCTGATAATAATTATCAATTTGGAGATGAGGATACATCTAATAAGTTAAATCCTGTTCAAGTAAAATATAGTAAAACAGCAGATCTATTTGAAGATGTTTTGGAAGTTTCAGCAGGTGATACACATTCTGTAATTGTAAAAGATGATGGAACAGTATGGGAAGCTGGAAAAAATAATTATGGACAAATAGGTGATGGTACAACATCAAATAGAAAAGAATGGGTATGTATAAGTAATATAAAAATAAAAGTTCCAGAGAACGAAATTACAATACATAAAATAGGTGGAACTTATGAATTAAAACCAGAGCTAAGTGTAGGATTTAATTTACTATATGATAGCATGTCAAATGGTCAATATTCATATGAAAGTAAAAATAAAAATATTGCAAAAGTTGATAGACTTGGAAATATAACAGGCGTTAAACGTGGAAAAACTAAAATTGGAATAACAGAAGTAAATACTAATAAAACAATTTATGTTGATGTTTATGTTTTAGAGGAAAATGATATTGCATTCCCTCAAGTTGTAACAACAGAGTATTCAACTATTGCATTAAAATCAGATGGTACTGTATGGAGCTTTGGTTTAAATGATAAAGGTCAATTAGGATTAGGAGATAATGAAAATAGATTAACTCCAACAAAAGTTGATATAGATAATATTGTTAAAATTGCAGTAAGCAATAACCATGTATTGGCATTAAAACAAGATGGAACTTTATGGTCTTGGGGAGCTAATGATAAAGGTCAATTAGGTATTGGAAATTATACAAATTCAACAGTTCCTGTTCAAGTAAAAAATGAGTCAGGAGATGGATTTATTGAAAATATTAAAGGAATTTCTACTGCTAAGAGTATGTCAATTGCATTGGATAATGATGGGAATGTATTTACATGGGGATTAAATGATTATGGCCAATTATGTACAGGCGATAAATCAAATAAAAAATTGCCTGTAAAGGTAACATTAATTTCGAATATTACAAAAGTAGAAGGTGGAAATAAGTCTGTATATGCAATTTCTGATGAAGGAAATTTATATGCATGGGGATATAATTCAAATGGTCAATTAGGTGATGGTACTAACACTACAAGATTACAACCAGTACAAGTTACAAATTTATCTGGAATTATAGATATTTCTGCATCTACAACAGAGCAGGCATTAGCATTAAAAGATGATGGAACTGTTTGGGGATTTGGTTATGCAACACTTGGTGCATTGACAGATGTCGGTGGATCAATTCCAAAACAAATATCTGGGATAGATGGAAATAGAATGAAAAATATTGCTTCTATATCTTGTGGATATTATGGTGGATTAGCAATAACAGATGATCGTAAAGTTCTTGCTTGGGGTAATAATGGATATGGCGAACTTGGTGATGGAAGTAATACAAGCACATCAGTTCCTGTATATGTAAAAGAATCTGTAGATACAGAATTAAATAGCGTATTTATTGCTCAAAAAGGAAAGAATTATAGTGTGTTTGCTAAAGAAAATGGAGAAGTATGGGCAACTGGATATAATGAATATGGACAACTAGGAAATTCTTCAACAGTTACAATAAATATCCCAGAAAATATTAGTAATGATCTTTTAAGTGTAGATACATTAGATTTTACATTTAATAATATTGGACAAACACAAAAAATAAATTCAAAATATGAATTTGGATTTAACCTATATGATTATAAAAACTCAAAAGAAATTAGCTATTCATCACAAGATGAAAAAATAGCATCAGTTGATAAAGACGGAAATGTTATGGCGAAATCTTTAGGGAAAACTTATATTGATGTAGTTGCAGGAAATTTTGCAAGAAGAGCTGAAGTTAATGTTTTAGATAAAGATGAAGTTTCTGCAATGGATACTAAAGCTGGAAATAAACACACAGTTTCATTAAAAACAAATGGTTCATTATTTACATTTGGTGATAATACTTATGGACAATTAGGTATTGGGGGTATGTCAAATGAAAATCATATTGAACCAATTAAAATAAAAAATGATCTAGGACTTAAATTTACAAAAATTGCTGTTGGAAAAAATCATACATTAGCAATTGATCAAAATGGTAATGTGTATAGCTTCGGTGCAAATGAAAGTGGACAACTTGGAAATGGAAATAATATTAATAATGGAAACATTGGCAAGGTTGAAGGTCTAGAAAATATAGTAAAAATTTCTGCATATGAAAATACAAGTTTTGCAATTAATAAAGATGGAGAGCTATATGTATGGGGAGAAGGATATTCATTAGTACCTACTAAATTAAATTTCTATTGCAAGGTTATAGATATTTCTGGAAAATTAATACTTTCTGAATATGGAACAGTATGGAATATTACAGATTTAAACAAAAAAATAGCTGGACTACAAAATATTGTAGAAATAGCTTCTGGTGACAGTCATAATTTAGCTTTAGATGCATCAGGAAAGGTGTATGCTTGGGGTAATAATTCATATGGTCAATTAGGTAGTGGTAATACAGAAAAGAACAACTCACCAAGTGTTGTAAAAAATATACCATTAGCTGAATCGATTAAAGCTGGTCAATATAATTCATATGTATTAACAAGAGCTGGAGAGGTATATAGCTTTGGTAGAAATAGTAATTATAGTTTAGGATTAGGTGTAAATGATAATTATATTTCTGTACCAACAAAAGTTGAAAGCGAAAATGTTGAAAGAATTTCAGCAGGTCAAAATTTTGCAACATATGTTAAAGATGATGGTTTTGTATATTCATGGGGATTAAATACTGTTGGTCAACTTGGACAATCAGATCGTGTTGAAAAACAAGTTCCTACATTAATTGGAAGTGTAAAAATTGTTAAGGAAAATGATTACATAACAATGAATGTTGGAGATAAATCAGATGTAAATGTAACTTTAAATAATACATTTAATTTAAGAAAAGATGTAATTGATTCAAATGGATTTACATTTAAATCAATTAATCCAGACATTGCAAGTATAAATAATGGTGAAATTATTGCTAACAATAGTGGTTTTACAACAATTGTTGTATCACATAATACTTCTGGAAAAACAGCTAATATTTATGTAGAAGTATTAGATAAAAATTCAGATTCTGTAATAGATGTGAAATCTGATAATGATTTTAATATTGCATTAAAATCAGATGGTAGTATTTGGAGCTGGGGAGCAAATAGTTGTGGTCAATTAGCATTAGGTGATACTGAAAATAGAAATGAACCAAAACAAATTGAATTAAGCTCTAAAGTAAGACAAATTGCAACAGGAGATTCTCATATAGTAATTTTAACAAAAGATAATAAGGTATTAACAAGTGGATTAAATTCACAAGGACAATTAGGAAATAGTAGTACTTCAAATTCAACTACATTAGTAAGTGTAGTTGATGAATATGGAAAAGAAATTAGCAACATTGCAGAAATTACAGCGTATAAAAATGCAACATATTTATTAGATTATGATGGAAATGTATATGCATGTGGCGAAGGATATGGAAAAGTTGCAGTAAAAATTAGCAATATAGAAAATGTCACAAAAGTTTCTGGAAATTATGGAATAACTGTGGATAATAAGGCAATTAATTTGAAAACAAAAGCAGTAGTTTCTGGATTAGAAAATGTAATTGATATATCATCAGGAGAAAATCATACAGTTTTCTTAACTAAAGATAAAACTGCATATGCATTAGGTACAAATACAAATGGTCAATGTGGAAATGGAACTAAAGTAAATTGCTTAGTACCTACTATCATAAAAAATAGTACAGGAACAGAAACTTTAACTAATATAAGACAAATAAAAGCTGGAAATAATTTCACAATGGCAGTATTAGATAATGGAGAAGTATATACTTGGGGATCAAATGATCAAAATAAATTAGGTACAGATCAATCAAATGATCAGGTATTACCTAAAAAGAATACTAATATTTCAAATGGAATATTAGTATCAGCAGGAAAGAATCATGCAATATATGTTAATTCAAATGGTAAAGTATATGCATGGGGTAATGGTTTAAATGGAACTTTAGGAAATTGTGTTAATGCAAATTCTATAACTCCAGTATTAGTTGGTGCAGAAGATATTGTTGTAAATACAAATCATTTAACTTTAAGAAAATCAGAAAAAGCAACATTGAGTGCTAATGTTAAATCATTTAATTTGAAAAATGAAGTAACTTCAGATGGATTAACATATTTGTCAAATGATAAACAAATAATAAAAGTAGATTCTCAAACTGGTGAAGTAACAGGTTTATCAGAAGGAACTACTTCAGTAACAGTAAGTCAAGATGGTACTGATAATAAAGCTATAATACAAGTAAGTGTTATAAAATCTGGTGCATTAGTAAAACCAATGACAATTACAGTAAATTCAACACAAGTTATATTAAAAGCTGATGGTACTGTATGGTCATATGGATTAAATGCAAATGGAGAGCTAGGTACAGGAACAAAAGTTGATAATGATAATTTAGCTCAAGTTAAATTTGGTACAAATGCTAAAATAGTTGAAATATCAGCAGGAGAAAATCATGTATTGGCATTAGATGAAAATGGAATTGTTTGGGCATGGGGAAATAATAATTATTATCAATTAGGAAACAATGTGGTTTCTAACAGTTCTGAACCTATAAAAGTTGATCTTGCAGAGAAAATAGTAAAAATTTCAGCAGGATATAATTCTAGCTTTGCTATTACGGAGTCAAATAACTTAGTTGTTTGGGGATTAAATACAAATGGTGAGCTTGGAATAGGAAATTATGAAAACAGAAAATTACCTACAAGTGTAGAAAATATTAAAAATGTATTAGATGTAAAAGCAGGAAAATCGCATGCAATATTGGTTACAACTGATGGATTTGTATATACAACAGGTAATAATAGTTTTGGTAGTTTAACTGGAACAGAATATAAACGTAATATATTTGAAAAAGTTGAATCACTAGAAAATGTTGCATTTATATCTGCTGGAGAATACCATAATTTAGCGTTAACAACTTCAAGAAAATTGTACTCATGGGGATACAATGTTTATGGACAATTAGGAATAAACACTGTAGAGACAATAAATACACCAACACAAATATTAAATATAAGTGGTATTATGGATATTTCAGCAGGAAAATCTCATTCTATGATTTTAACAAAAGGCGGAAATGTATATGCTACAGGATTAAATAGTTTAGGTCAATTAGGAAATGGAACAAAGGATTATAACAAAGAATTTAAATTACTAAATACAATAAATGATGTAAATTATATAACTGCTGGAAATACATATTCTATGTTTATAAAAAATGATGGCTCTGTATGGGCTTGTGGTGATTATTATCACGGATTAAGTACAATGAGAACATCATCAAATAGTGTATATCCTGTTCAAGTAGGAAAACAAAGTTTTTCATTAAAAGAGAATGATGTATTTGTTAATATAGAAAATACTAAACAAATAGAGCTAAATTCACAATTTGAATTTAATGTATTTAAAGATAATGTTTCTAATTCTGATTATAAATATGAATCTTTAAATAATGATATTGCAAGAGTTGATGATAATGGCATAGTTACTGGTAAAAATATAGGAGTAACTTGGATTAAAGTTACTGAAAACAATACAAATGATGTTCAAATTTGTACTGTAAGAGTAGGTGAAAAAGATAACAAAAATGCTCCTAAAACTTTTGCTGGTAATAATTATGCAATAACATTAAAAGCTGATGGAAGTATATGGTCTTATGGATATAATTCAAATGGAGAATTAGGAAATTCATCATTAGAATCTTCTAATATTCCAAAAGAAATAAATATTTTAAAATCATATAAAGATATTTCTGTTGGAAATCAATATACTTTAGCATTAAGAAGTGATGGAACTGTATGGAGTTTTGGTGATAATAGTTATGGACAACTTGGTTTGGGTAATAAATCATCATATACAACACCAACATTAATAAGTTCAATAAGTGATGTTTCAAAAATATCAGCTGGATATAATCATGCAGTTGCATTAAATAAATATGGAGAAGTATATGTTTGGGGATCAAACAGTAATGGACAATTAGGATTAGACAATATAAAAACAACGGATGAACCAATTAAATTAAATATACCAGGAACTAAAATTGTTGATATATCAGCAGGAAAAGATTATACAGCTTTGATTGATAATAAAGGTAGGGTATATATTTCTGGAAATACTACAAATATTGTTGGCGTAAATTATGAAAATTTTGCTGTAATTAAAGATTTCGTTGATATCGTAAAAGTAGCTTGTGGAGATGAGTTAGTTGGTATAAATAAAGATGGAAATGTTGTAAAAATAAATAACAATAATATTTCTACAATATATGCTGGAAAAGATGCAGTAGATATATCTGCAAAAGCTGGAAATTATATGATATTAACAAATGAAGGAAAAGCATATGTATGGGGAGAAAATGCTAATGGGGAATTAAGAACTAAAAATAATACAGCTGTAGCTTCTCCAACACCTGTAAATATTGATAAAAATGTAATTTCTGTTGGCGCAGGTGTAAATAATACATATGTAATTACTGCAGATGGATTAGTATATGGTTCAGGACTAAATACATATGGTACACTTGGAAATGAAACAAATATTAATTCAAATGAATATATATTAGTTGGAAAGCAAGAATTCGATATCAATCCAGATAATGTTTTAATGAGTGTTAATGATATACAAGAATTTAAAATAAGTTCTGAAAGATTTAATGTGTTAAAACAAGATTTAAAAAATGTCGATGATTTTGAATGGAAGTCTAATAATACTAATATAGTTACAATTGAAGAAAATGCAAAAATAAAAGCTGTAGCTGAAGGAGAAACCACTATAACTGTAACAAGCAAAGATTCAAATATATCTAAAGATGTAGTTGTAGTAGTAGAGCCTTTAGATGCACAAAGAATAAATAAGATATCTGTAAACGGAATTACTGCATCAATTGTAGGTGCAAAGAAATATGAAGTAACAATAGCTACAGATGAAAATGAAGGTAATTTATTAATAACAACTAAAGATGAAAATGATAAAATAAGTATAAACGGTGGTAATATTTGGTATGAAAAGGGTACTCTTATTGATACAGTAAAATTAGTTGATGCAAAAACAGAAATTCCAATAAAAGTTGAAACTGCAAATGGAACACAATTTGATTATACATTAACTGTTATAAAACAATCTGTAAATGTAGATTTAGAGCATTTATATGTAAATGGCATAGAGGCAACTTCAGTAAATTCAAATGAATATTCTGTAATATTAGAAGATTGTGAAACTGCAAATGTTGATGCAATAACAACAAGCGCTGTTTCAAAAGATGGAATTGATGGTGATGCTGAAGTAATTCATGAAGCTACTAAAGATATTTCAATAAAGGATAATTTAGTAAAAACAGTTCCAATCAAGGTAATTTCTGAAAGTGGAAAAGAAATTACTTATGTACTTACAATTTATAAAAAATCTGCAGTAACAGATTTAGAGTCTGTAAAAGTAGATGGAGTAGATGCAAGTAAAAATAATTTCTTAGAATATAGTATTGTTGTTGATAAAGATAAAACTGAAGTTGAAGTTAATGCGTCTGCATTATATGAACTTGCAGGAATAAACATCAATAAAATAGGTGAAGAAATTAAAGAAAGTACAAGAAGAATAAAATTAACAGGAGATATAACAACTGTTAAAATAGTTGTTTCATATGATGGACAAGAAAAGGAATATACATTAAACATACATAAAACTAAAGACGGCTCATCACTTGGTTTATTGTATGTAAATGGTAAAGAAATTGAAATGTCTGAAAATAATACATATGAAGTTACTGTTACAGCAAATGCTGTTGAAGCTGAAGTTTTGGCGATTGCATCTGTTGAAACAAGTAAAGTTCAAATTGCAACAAATACAGCTGAAATTGGTAGAAGTCAAGTTAAAGTTGACCTTCCAGAGCTTGTAAATCAAGTTAATATTACTGTTACAGATAGCAATAATGTAGAAAATGTACAAAATTATACATTAATAATAAGAAAACCATCAACAGATAATATATTGAAAGAAATTATAGTTGCTAATGACGATATGTCTGTAAAAGCTACTAGAGTTGAAGGTACAAATATTTATACTGCGAAAGTAAATGAAAAATATAAAGATATGGTTATTACAGCAATTGCTAATTACAAATTGGCAGAAGTTGCAATTGATACACATGAATATATTATTGAAAAAGATTCATTAAATATTAATTTTGAATCAGATACATATTCTGTACCAATTAAAGTTAAAGCTCAAGATGGAAGTATTGGAAAATATACATTAGTGCTAGAAAAAGCTTCAAGTGATACAACATTAGAATTTGTAAAAGTTAATGAATTGAGTGCAACATTGAGTACAACAAAAGAAAATACATATGAAGTTACTTTAAATTCTAAAGTTTCAGAAGTAAGTATTAATGCAAAAACTACAAATGAATTTGCTCAAATAGCAATTAATAATATTGCATATGAAGTAAATGAAATTACTAAAAATGTGGCAATGGATTCTAAAGATATAACTGTTAAAATTAATGTTAAAGCAGAAGATGGAACAGAAAAAACATATGACTTAATTATTTATGGATTACCAGATAATACTAAATTAAGTAAAATTACAGTAAATGGAATTGAAGCTATACAAGTTCCATATACAAATAGATATCAGGCGAAGGTTGCAAGATCTGCAAAAGATTTCGCTGTATCAGCAATCGCAGATGATAATTTAGCTGAAGTTAAAATTGGAAACTTTGCATCAGGTATCGGTTCTTCAACAAATACAGTAAATAAAGATGAAGCAAATAATATAACAACAGTAAATGTAAATATTACAGCACAAGATGGAGTTACAAATGAAGATTATATATTAGAAGTTGGCCAAATGTCTGATGATGCTGAGTTATCATACATTAAAGTTGATGGAAACATTGTTGAAAAATCTGACGATGGCGAATATCATGTAAAAGTAATTAGTGCTAAAGATTCTGTAAATATTGAAGCTATGGCAAATGATATATTATCTAAAGTTGGAATTAATGAAAATGGTACAGATAATAAAGTTATAAAACAAGAATCTTTAACAGGTGATATAACTGTATTTAATATTATTGTAACAAAATCCTATTGACTTTATGTGAATAGTGATTTATAATCTTAAAAAACATATAAATTAAATATAGAAAAATTATCTAATAATACAGATTTATTGGAAGTATATGTAAATGGAGCTCTAATAAGTGTAGAAGATGGTAAGTATATTGCTAAAATTGGAAATAACAGTAGTGGTGAAATTCATGTAATTACTTCAAATGAGAAAGCTTTAGTTTCAATTGACGGAAATGAAGATAAAGTTAGAGAAAATACTGAAATTGTAAATGTCTTAGATGAAGAAAAAGATGTTCAAATAGTAGTAACAGCCGAAGATGGAACAACAAAGGTACATCATGTAATATTACAAAGATATTCAAGTGATAATTCATTATTATCTATATCAGCTAATGGTATTGATGATGATAAGATTGTCCAAACTTCAGAAACAAATTATCAGATGATTGTACCAAATGATTTGAATGAAATAGATTTAACAGCTGTAACTTCTAAAGATGTAGCAAAAGTCAAAATAGGAGATAATGAATATGAAATAAATAAGACAACAAGAAAATTAACAATTCCAGATGATACTAATATTGTTAAAATAACTGTACAAGCAGAAAATGGAAATGAAAAGGAATATTCACTAGAAATAATTAAGAAATACTTATTAACAATAGATAAAATTGTTGTTAATGATAATGAAGCTGAAAATACGGATGGAGAATATATTGCTTGGATAGATCCAAATTGTACTCAAGCTGATGTAATAATAAATGCATCTTCAAACAAAGCAAACATAAAAGTAGGAGACATAGTAAGTGGTGTTGGAAGTGTAACATTTAATGTAAATACTCCTGATGAAGAAACAGTATTAAAGATTAATATAAGTTCACCAGTAGAAGAAGATCAAGTTGAACATACATTAAGAATTATTAAAAAGTCAAATAATACAGAACTTGAATATGTAAAAGTTGATGGTCAAATTGGTACTAATGATGAAGATGTATATACTGTTAAAGTTCCTATAAAAGATACAAATTATGAATTAGATGTAAAAACAGTAAGTGCATATGCTAAAGTAAAAATAGAAAATAATGAGTATTCTATTGGAGAAGATAAATTAAATATTGATTTAAGCTCAGTACAATCAAAACAAGTAATAGTAACTGTAATGGCACAAGATGGTACAGAAAAACAATATACTGTAAATATTGAAAAAGTTTCTAATGATAATACGTTAAATAAAGTAACAGTAAATGGAGAAGAAGTAGTTGCTGTTAATGGAAGATATACGGCATTTGTTAAAGCAAGCTTAACGAGTGTTCCATTATATGTAGAAACAACACATGAAGGTGCAAAAGTTCAATTAGATGATGACGATGAAGTAATTCATACTGTAACAAAAAATATATCAATGACAAGTCAAGAAGCTGTTGTAAATATTAAAGTAACAGCTGAAGATGGAAGTATAAAAATGTATTCTGTTGATATTATAAAAGAATCTTCAGATACAGGAATTCAATCTATAACAGTAGATGGCAAGTCTGCAATACTAACAGATGAAGATACTTATTATGTGACTGCAACTCCAGGTGTAACAGAAGTAACTATAAAAGCAATAGCAACAAATCAGTATGCTTATGTTCAAATTGATACAAGTGAAAAATCTATAAAAGAAAATACTTTTGTACGTACATTACCTAATGGAAATAAGGTTGTATCAATACCAATAATTATTACAGCACAAAATAATGTTGATACTAAGACATATACATTAGAAATAGAGCAAATATCAAACAATACAAATATTAGTAAATTAACTGTTAATAATTCAGATGTAACATCAACTTATGATGAAGTTAATAAGAAATATACAATGATAATTGATAATTCTGTTGATGTATCTAATATATATGTAGAAACAGAAAATGAACAAGCAACTGTAAAAATTGATACTGGAGATTTGAATAAACATACTGCAACTGCAGAAGTTACAACAATAAGTGATGAAAACATATTTACAATTACTGTAATTGCAGAAGATGGTACAGTTGAAAATAGAGATTTAGTAATTAAAAAATTATCTCAGGATGCAACAATTATTAAACTATATGTAAATAATAAAGAAATAGAGCCGAATGATGATGGAACATATACTGCAGAAGTGCTTGAAAGCATTAAGTCATCTGATGTTAGAGTAAAAACAACTAATGAAAATACTACGATTGCAATTAATAATGAAACAGCAACATCAAAAGGTGATGCTACTGTTAGTGTAGATACTACAACTGCCAAAGTAATAACTGTTCCAATTAAATAGATAAATCTAAAGTGAATACTTCAAAAGCTGGAACATACAGAGTTAAAATAACAGCAGAAGATACAACTATTGTAAAAGATTATGTTTTAACAATTAATATGGTTTCTGATATAAAAGATTTGGAATATGTAAAAGTAAACAGCACAGGGCTAACAGAATATGATGAAAAATCATATACATATAAAGCATTTATTCCAAATAACAGTACATCAGCAACAATTGATATTAAGGCATTAAGTGAATATGCTACATTAAGAATTGATTCACTTGAATCAAAATCTACAATATCATATACAGCTGAAACCGAAAATGATATTACAAATGTAAATGTTGACGTTGTAGCAGAAGATGGAAGTGTAAGAACATATACAATAGTATTACAAAAAATTTCTAATGATAGTACATTAGATTCGTTGTATAAAGATAAAACAGAAATTGATGAACAAGATGATGGAACATATATTATAAATGTTGCTGAAAATGTAACAGAAGTTAATTTAAAAGCAATATCAAGTAATGAGTATGCAACAGTTGCAATGGGTACTGAAGAGGCAGAATTAAAACAAACTGAAAGAACTGTAATTCTATCTAGTGGAAAGACAACAACATTGAATATAACAGTAACTGCACAAGATGGAAGTAAAACAATATATCCTGTTACAATAAATAAATTATCAAGCAATAATGAAATAGAATATGTTAAGGTTAATTCAGATAATATCACTAATACATATAATGAAGAAACAAAAACTTATACAACATTTATTCCAGCTGATAGTACAGAATCAGCTATAGATGTGAAGACAATAAGTGAATATGCTACAATTGAAAATGGGGATAATTCAGCAATTGGTTTATTGAGTATAACTTCCTCAGCCGGTGTAGA
>ERZ779932.170-NODE-170-length-28904-cov-2.022878_pt1 | contig 28904 bp, 4 predicted proteins | sample MGYA00511064_ERZ779932 | MGnify/ENA primary metagenome ERZ779932 (study PRJEB29588, sample SAMEA1966821) | human gut metagenome | biome: human gut; feature: human-associated habitat; material: faeces | place: Denmark | collected 2008/2010 ...
CTTAAATAATATAAACCAGGACCGTCCCTCTTTTTTATCTTCAATGACCATCCCCAAAAATTTAATTTAAAAATAAAAAGGTAATAGAATAAATTCTATTACCCTTTATTTTTTAATATATATTTCTCCTTTTATGCTCTTCTTTTTCTATCAACTCTTATTTTTTCTACTCCTAAAATTACTACTGCGAATATTGCTAATATACAATTTGCAATTTGTATTCCATATGTTATACCACCTGTTTTTACTGTTATCATAATCTGAGCATTATCTATATCATCTTCATTAGGATCTTTATTTCCTGGTGTAGAATCTATATCTGGAGTATCACTTTCGTTGTAATCTTCTAATATTTCAGCTGTATTTGTTTTTGTTCCTATGTTTGTTGCTGAATTATTCCATGTTAATACTAACTTAACTGTAGCTGTTTGTCCTGGCTCTATCATTACATTTTCTAACTCATCAGTAACAACATTTCCATCTTGTTCATACCAATTTACATTATCGTTTTTCTCAAACTTAAATCCACTTGGTAAGTAGTCAATTATCTTCTTAGCTGTTCCGGCTATTTCACCTTCATTTTTAATTGTAATTCCATATTCTACTTTAATTACTGCACTTTCAATTTCGCTACGTTTTAAATCAACTTTTGTTACATTTTTATTATTATTTTCAGCTGTATTTCCTGTTTCTTTTACAGTTTCTTGTCCATCTTTAACTACAACTACTTTAGTTATATATTTACTTAAACTTAAGTCAAAATATTTAACTTTTACACTTCTCCAGTCTTGATCATCTTCGCCTTCTATCCATTTACCTGGAGTTGAATCTATATCATCAACCTTTTCTCCATCTTTATTTACTTGGTTCATTATTTGAGCTCTATTAGTTACGATTCTATCGCTGTTTTCAGGCTCTACAACTTTTAGAACAATTTGTAAATCTTTATAATCAGGAGAATCCATATTTGTTGGAATAAATGGACTTAATATATTTTCTTCTCCATTTGCTTTAGAAAGTAAAGCTGTTCTTACTGTGTTATCTTCTGTTTTTACCCAACCATTGGCAATATTTATTTCATTATCTTCTACAAATTCTAATCCTTGTGGAATTATATCTTCAACAAGCTCTGCATATTGATAAATATTTCCTTCATTGTAGACTCTTATTGTATATGTAATTAAATCATTATCTTCTACATCCAATACTTCATCTGATCTATTATAAGTATAAGTTCCATCAGCTTTGTTTGTGAATCTTGGAGTTTGTGAAGTTATTTCAGTATCATTTACTTTTGTAATAAATTTCTTCAAACTTAAATCTGGTGTTTGTTCAACATTAACAATTTCAATTTTAATATTATTATCAATAACTTTAGCAGTTACTGTTGTTGTAGCACCATTTTCTAATTCTACACTACGTATTACACTATCATTGTAAACATTTCCATCAAGTGATATTCCTGTTACTTTACATTCATTTTCAACTCTTTGTTTCTTAATATGTAGATTTAATTCTTCTTTAAGTTTAATATATTTTTTATTTGTTATTGTACTTGTATCTGAAATTTCTTTTATCTTAATTACTTCTTCAGAATCATCGAAAATTTCTTTTCTATCGATAATTACAATTTTACCATTTTTAGTTGTTTCTTCTTCTTTACCATCAATTTCGAATTTAATTCCACCAACTGCAAATCCTTTATCATCAACTTTTGATAGTTGTAAACTATAATTTCCTACTACTTCAGTATTTGTAAATTCGTATGAATCTTCGTTTTTACTCATATTTGATTTTTCATCAGATAAATAGTACCACTCTAATCCATTTTGATCTTCAACTATTCTATAACTAATAGTTGCTCCTGTGTCATCCATAATTGGTAAATTGTCAATTTCATATTTCCAAGAATTTCCATTTACACTTGAATTCTTTGTATTTATTATCATTTCTTTAGAAGTTGTTGTGCTTCCTACTGTTCTATATAAAATAAATTTAATACTTTCTGGTCGTTTTTCATATGCATTATTGTTATCATCCCATTTTTTAGTTATGATAATTTTCTTTGATTGTAATTTGTTTATTAATTCTACTGTATCTGTATCTTTGTCTTCTGTAAGAGTTACTGTTCCTTCACCTTTTGTAATTATATAATCACTATTATCTTGTGTTAGCTTTTCACCTTTATCATTTGTTTCTGTTACAGTATATGTTTTATCTAGTAATAAGTTTTTAATTGTTGTAGAAACTCCATTTCCTGTTGCAACTGATAATACAACTTTGCTTCTATTTAATTTACCATTTGCATCAACATAATATGTTATACCTTTTTCTACACAAGTTACTGTAAAGTAATATCTTGATTTCATTGTATCTGTAATATTCTTTTCTGTTCCTTCTTCTGTTGTATTAAATACTGTCTTAATTACATCAAAGCTTCCAGTTACTTGCTCATTTTTAAATATTACATATTTTTGATCTCCTGTATAATTAGATTTTGTTTCTATTAATTTGAAGTTTTTAATTGTATCTTCTGTTACTTCATATGAAATTTCCTTGCCTGTTTCAGAATCATATTTTGGTAGGTTTTCAATTATATAATTCCATTGTGTTCCAGCAGAATTTTGATGTGTCTTTTTATCAATAGTAAATTTATTTGTATATACTTCTTTACCATCAACAGTTCCTACAACTCCAATTACAATTTGATTTGGTATAGTATCATCATAATTTTCAATTATGTTTGTCCATATTTTTTGAACTTCAATACTAACTTTATCATCTGGTACATTAAATGTATTTGTAATTCTAAAGTTATTTTTACTTGTTTCATCAGCCTTTTTAACTTTTTCACCATTTAATAGTGTAGCTCCTGATACATCGTAAAATTTAAAGTCATCGTTGTTTGGTATTACTTCATATACTTCATAATTTATTTCATATAATGCATCATTATATTTTAATAAATCATCACATGTGTATGTCCAATTCATTTCTGCTGTTATATTTACTCTTCTAACTTCTTCTTTCGTATCTGTTCTTCTTATTATAAATGTTATATATTTTGGTCTATGACTTGACTCGAATTCATTTCCAACCCATTCTTTTGTGATTGTTAAACCAACTTTATCATTATTTTTAACTGGTGTATTTGTTATTGTCAATTTTGTTTGATCTACTGTTGGATTATAGAATCCTGTTTCATCTTCAGTTTCACCATATCTTAGGTTTTCCTCTGATATTGTATAAATAATTTTATTACCTTTTGAATCATATTTTGGTAAATTTTTAAATGTATATGTCCAATTATAATCATCAACTTTATTTGCTTCTGTTAATGTTATTCTCATTACATTTCCATTTAAATCTTTTGCTGGAGCAGAATTTGCATATAACACAACATCAATTGATATTGGTCTATGTTCAATATTCATTTCTTTATCATTCCATACTTTTTTAATTGGTACTTCTGTGATATCAGAAATTTTATTTTTTACTATTACTGTTCCATCTTTTATTTCTTTTGTTAATTCAACTGTTTTACTATTATATGAAACTGTAAGGTTTATTACATTTCCATCTTTATCTGTTATAGTAAATCCATCTTCAACTGACTCACCATCTATATTAACCTCTGTTACAGTATATTCATCTAGTGCAACATTACTTAATACTTTCTGTTCATTAGCTTTTACTGGAATTATCATTGGTGTATAATGCTCTTTTCCATCAGCATCTAAGTAGTGTCCATTTGAATTTCTTTTTACAATAACATAATATATTTGGTCAGATAATTTATCTGAAACATCATCAATAACTTTTCCTTCAGTATTTAATAATTTTTTAATTATATTAATACTTCCAGTAACCTCAGTATTTGTTATTACAAATTCATTATCTCTTACTTCTTCAATTGTTCCTTGTTCGTAATTTTTAATAGTTGAAGTATCTTCTTCTACTGTATATATAATTTTATCAATACCATTATCTCTGTATTCTGGTAATCCAGCTATTGTTGTAGTCCAGTTGTTTTCTTTTCTTAATGTATATGTATTATAAACTTCATTATCAGCTTTTAATGTTACTTTGATGTCACCTCTTAAATTATGGCTTTCATCATCAATCCATTTTTTAGTTATTCTTAAAGATCTGCTCTTTAATTTGTTTGTAATTGTTGTATTTACATCTGAATCTGATATTGTATTTGTTTGATTTATATAACTTACTTCAAAATTAGAATTATCAGTAGTTATTTCATTTCCATTTTCATCTGTTTCAATTACTTTGTATGATCTATTTTTAGTTAATCCATTTATTACTTTACTAAAGTTGTTATTTACATTTGGTCCTATTGTTAAATTAAATACAGTTTTATTTGATGATATTCCACCTTGTTCATTAACATATCCTTCTGATGTTCCATTATTTAATTGTTCTACTATGAAATGGAATGTTACTTCTGCTGTTCCTGTTATATCTGTTCCTAAATTATTTAAATATTTTTTAGTTACAGTTAAACTTCTTAGCTCTTCTGTATTTGTTATTGTTACACTATCATTTGTTGTTCCTATAACATCACTATTTAGTTTTGTATCTTTTGTATAGTTTGTTGGAACTACAATTTCATCTGCTGTGTATTTTATTTCATTTCCATTTTCATCATATTTATCTAAGTTTTCAAATGAAGCAGTCCATGTATTTGCAAATTTATTATCATCTGGAGCAGTTATTTCTTTTGTAATATTTGTATCAATTTTTTCTCCATTTGGACCTATTTTATATAATTTAACAATTATTTTTTCTGGTCTTAAACCATGTAGATTGTTACTATCATTCCAAATTTTTGTTACATCTAACTTCGTTTTCTCTATTATTTTGTTATAAATAATAACACTTACGGCTTCTGAAGAATCATTTATTGTAACTTCTTGAGTATTGTTATTATAAATAATTTCAAATCTTGATGTAAATTGGTTATCATCAGCTTTTGGTTTTCCAGTTACATCTGTTTCTGTAATTTTATATGTTGTTAAAGGTATATTTGTTATTGTTACAGATTCTCCAGCATTTAATTGAATAACCTTCACAGCCTTTGATTCTTTTCCATCAGCATCAATATAATTTCCATTATCTTTTCTAACTACAGTTACATAGTATGGTCCTTTAAATGCATCTGGAACATTTGTTATTGCATTTCCTTGTGAATTTAAAACATATTTACTAATTGTTAATCCACCTAGAACTTCTTTATTTGTTAAAGTTATAGTAACTGAATCATTTGTTGTTTCTGTTGAAACTGGCATTTGGATGTAATTTTTAATTGATTCATTTCCATCTTTATCAAATTCTTTAACTGTATATGTTACTAAATCTGTTCCGTTTTCTTTATATTTTGTTAATCCTGTCCATGTATGTGTCCAATTACCTGATTCATCTGGTAATTTTACTTTTTCTCCAACAGCTACATTATCAGCATATAATTGAACTAATATAGAATCTGGTCTAAATCCATTTGCACCATCATTATCATTCCATACTTTATTTGTAATAACATCTATTGTATCAAGTCTATTTTTTACTGTAGTACTTGCAGATGTTTCAAGTGTTTTTAATGTCATTGTTTGATTATTGTCATATTCAACTATATAATCAGAATTTTGTTTTGTAGCTTCATTTCCATCAGCATTTACCTCTATAACTTTATATGATTTTTCAACAGCTAATCCAGATATTGTTTTACTAAAGTTAGCATCACCATTTGCACCTGTTTTTATAGAGAATATTGCTTTTGCTTTATCATTTGTTAGCTCTCCTGAGCTTGTAACATATCCATCAGATACGCCATTTGTAAATTGCTCTACTATAAAGTAGAAAGTTCTATCAGTTGTAGCTGTAATATCACTATCATTGTTAAATACTTGTTTTGTGATAGTTACACTACCAGTTATTTCTGTATTTGTAACTGTTAAATCTTTTTCTTCTTTTGTATAATGAGAATCTAAATTAATTTCTTTTACTGTATATACAATTTCTGTAACTCCATCGTCTTTGTATTTTTTCAAATTAGTAAATACATATGACCATTTATTTGAATCTGTATCAATATTATCTGCAGTTAGTGTTACAGGATCACCATATGCTACTCCATCAGCATATAATTGAAGTGTTACACTTGATGGTCTTACATTATGTTTGTTTGATGAGTCTTCCCAAATTTTGTATACTTTTTTCTCTGTTGTATTTAATGTATTTATAATTGTTGCATTTCCAGATACATTGTCTTTATCAATTAATATATTTTCATTTTCATATGTAATTTGATAATTTACTTTACTTGTATCTATTTCATTTCCAGCTTTATCAACTTCTATAATTGTATATGTTTTTCCATATGTTAAGTTAGAAATTGTTTTACTATATGTAGCTTGGTCATAAGAACCTGTTTGTATAGAATATATACAAGTAGAATCTTTGTATGCTTTTACACTTCCGTCGCTTGAAACATATCCATCATTACCTTGTTTTATAACAAAGTAATATGTTCCATTTGCTGAAGATGTAATATCAGCACCATAATTCATTACTCTCTTAGTTACTGTAATTTGACCAACTTTTTCTTTATTTGTAATTGTTTGACTTATTGTTGAACCATCATTTGTTGTGTCTCCTACAGTAACTGTATAATTAGCTTCTAGATTATCAACCTCGGCTACTGTATATATTATTTCATTTCCTTCATCATCTGTTTTTCTTAAGTCTGTAAATGTATATACCCATTTTGATAAATCACCATTTAATGCATTGTTTGCAGAAATTGTTATTGTTTTACCATCAACAGGTTTACCATTTGCATATAATTGAAGTGTTATTTCTGTTGGTCTTATATTATGTTTGTTTGACTCGTCATCCCATACTTTAGTTACTGTTACATTTATTAATTTTAATGTATTAATTACTTCAAATTTATATGTTGTGTTTTCATCTATAACATTATTTATTGATGGGTTATATGCAACTATGTATTTTGAATTTGAATTTGTAATTTCAATTCCACCTGCATTTGTTTCGATAACTTGATATGTTCTTCCTAATATTAAATTATCTATTTCAAGTTTATTATTTTCACTTGGATTAATACTCCATAATACACTAGCAAGATTGTTATATGTACTTAATGAATTTATAAATACATATGAAGAAACTTTGTTATTGCTATCATGTAACACATATTTGTTTGTTGTTGTATCTTTTATTACAAAATAGAATTTTTCATTTGTTGTTGAAGATACATCATTTTCTCTATGTTTTACAGTTTTTGTTAATTCAATTTTTCCTGTTCTTTCTTTGTTTGTTATTGTTACTACTTTATATCCATTTGAATCTGTTGATTCTACAGAATCGCTTGTTACATAATTATTTATGTTTCCTTCATTATTTCCATTTTCATCAACTTCTACAAATGTATATTCAAGTAAATTACCATTTTCATATTTAGGTAATCCTGAAACTACTGTTCCCCAAGTATCACCATTTCCAGAAAGTTCTATTGGATTTCCATATGCTACATATGCATCTGAACTTCCAGCTGTACGTTTCATTAATTGAACTTTAATACTTGATGGTCTAATTCCATGGAAGTTACTATTATCATCCCAAACTTTATTTACTGTAATTTGAGTTTCTTGTTTTTCAACCCATATACCAACTTTTGCAGATTCAGCAACTAGCGTATCGCCAACTTCTCCTGTTATTTTGTTAACAGTTGTTCTATTGTAGGCAAAGTTGTTCCATGCTATTTTTCCTTCGCCTGAAGCTTCAATCCAGTTGCCTGTTGGTAATGTTGCTTTAAATACTATTTTTATTGTTTGATCTGTATCGAGTTGTATATCTTCATTAAATGCAATTCTCATATTTACATCAGAATTACTATTATATGTAGAATGCCATGTTGTAATTTCACTGCTTCCTTTATTCCAATCTGATCTATCTGAAGATATTACTCCTTTGTAATCAGAAAAATCTATTTGATATTCATCATTTCCTACTGTTTTAATTATTTGATTATTTTCATTAACAATTTTTATTTCTGCTATCTCTTTAAATTTTAGACTAAATGCAGATTCTCTTCCTGTTGTTGTTTCTGTTGATAAGTATTTATCTCCTACATATGGTAATCTATCAATTATAACTAACTTTTTAACATATGAAGGTGAGTCATTTTTTATATTTAATGTATATTTAATATCTTCTCCAACTTTAGCCTCAATTTTATTATTATCTGTTTCTGCACTAGAAGCTTTTTGGTAACCGTCTTGTTGCTCTTCATAAAGCTCTACTTCTTTAGAAGCTGTCGTAACATTTGCTGAACCAACTATTACATAATCTTGCGCGTGCAATGCCTTTTTACCTTCAAAAGTTGTAACATCATCATTTGAATCCGTTTCATAATCTCCATTTATTATTAAATATGTATCATTAACTGCAACACTTGATTTTGCTGTGGTTCCAGGTAATTTACAAGAAATTAAAAATTCTATATATTCACCAGGTTCTAATTTAAACTCCTCATCTGTAAAATGCCATGAAATTACATTTCTTGTTTCTCCATCTATAACAGTTGTAGAATGTGTTGGCTCTACATATGTACCATCATATGCACTATATGTTTTACTTCCTGTCGATTTTACGACTGTAAATGATGGATAATATATAGTTTCATTTCCTGTATTATTACTATATAAATTGTCATATTCATATCCTACTGGTAACACATCTGAAATTGTGTAATCTTCTATTGCTTTTGCATTTGATGCTGTATCATTAACTGCTTTGAATGTCCATACTAAACGGCTATTTTCGTTTGCATGTTCATTTAATTTTGGATTTATACCATCCATTGTTGTAGTTGAAGATCCATATGCACCTTTGTATTTTTTAGTTAATCCAGGATATGCTTTTTCTTTAATAACATTTACTGTAGCTGTATCAGAAATAGTATTATTATTGTATTGTATTGATGCTGTATTTTTTGCACTTAATGTATCTAATGAAATAGCTCCGTTAGATTTTACTAAATAATAAATTGTAAATTGACTTTGATAAAAATCTTTTCTATTTTTACTTGGTTTAATTTTTATTGTCATATTGTTTCCATTTGCTGTAACTGAATATTCATCAGTTGTATCTTCAGCATCTGTATCATTATCCTCATCTTTTACAAGAGTAGCTGTATTCCATGGATCTAAAACATTAGTTATTGCAACTATTGGCAATCCATTATATCCATCAACACCTTCTGTAACATAACTAAAGTTATTGTTTAAAACATCTTTTATTTCTATTTCATCATTTACCCAACCTTTTGTATTAAATGTAACTTTATATATTAAATAATTATCATCTAATTTACTTGCTAAAATATCCAAAGTATCAACAAAATTTTGATTTGTAGAAACATTTTCTTTTGATGTTAATGCTACTGTTTTATCAATATCATTAACTGTTTTCTTACTATATAAAGTTTCTGATTTTGCTGTATCATTTTCATTATAAATTGTATTAGTAACTTTTTGGAAATTTGTACTTGTTGTTACTAATGAAAATTCGAATGTTTTTGTTTCATCAACATCTAGTGAGAAGCCATTGCTGTCAACACCTTCTGAATACCATAATTCGTAAGCTATATTTCTCTTTTTATAATCTTCAGTTGTTATTGTAACTCCTCCACCCCACCAGTCAATGTGAGCTGTTGTAAATGTTCCTTTATATACATTGTCTTTATCATAAACATTTATTCTAATATGAGCTGCATCAGCAACGCTATCTGTACCAGTTATTACATTACCACTTACTGGATCGTAATATTTTGTACTTAACCCAATTTGTTCTCCATTATCAGGTTTTTCTGTTAGTTTTACTTTTTTTATTACTTCTCCACTTGTGTTCTTAACTATTGTTCTATATACAACTGTATAATTTTCTCCAACAAGAGGTATTTTAGATTGATCTGTTTCTAATGTTCCACTTGTATTTTCATATATTTTATTTCCATTTTCATCAAATATTTTATACACATATTTTTCAAATTCAATTTCTTTTGTAGGTTTAACTTTTATAACAGCTGTTGATTCTTTCTTTAAGTTTTCGATTTTAGCTGTATTTTTTATTGTTGTTATTGTTGTAACTTTTCCAGTATTAACTGTTCCAAATACGTGTAATGTAACTAATTGACCATTTGCTAATATTGAATTTCCATTAACTGAATCAATTGTCCATGTTAATTTTACTCCGCCTTCAGCATCTTCTGTTGAAATATTTGCTGTATAATGAGTATTTTCATCATCTCCTATTGTATAGTATACATTAGAAGAATCCCATGATATTGTTGAAGGAATTACATCAACCATTACTACATTGTTTCCAGATAAATCGTAATCATCACCTTTATTTTTTAAATACATTGTATATTCTATTGAATCACCATTATTTGCTTCTATCTCGCCTTTTGGACTTGTTACTCTATTTCCATTTTCAATTTTATTTACATATTTTGAAAAATTAAATGGATCTTCTACAGATATTCCTTCGTCATCACTTTTATCTATAAATACAGCAGTATTTGAAATCCATCCAGTAACAGTTCCATCAACTTCACATGTTATAGTAAATTTTTTGCTCTCTCCTGGCTGTAAATTAATTCCTGTAAATTTAATAACTCCATTTTCATAACTTACACTAACATCTGTGTTTTCACCAACACCTGCGGAAATATATTTTACACCATTTGGTAATTCATCTGTTATTTCTTTATCAATTAGTGGTCCAGCACCTGTGTTTGTAACAGTTATTGTATATGTTAAAGTTCTATCTTTATCATTTGCTGGAAAATAATTTTTATCTACACTTTTATCAATTGTATAATCTTCTAATTTTTTTACTGGTATTGATACAGTTTTATCAAAGAATGTATTATTAATTTGTTGTATTTGTTCTGATGTTACTTCTACAGTCATTATTAATACTATTTTTCCATCTGCTCCTATTGTGGCTGTTCCTTTTACTGATCCAGTATTTTCATCATATTCCCAAGTTGCATTACTTACATTTTTACTTAAACTATTATCAATACTTGAACTTATATATTTTGTATTAGCTGGTATATAATCTGTATAATTAATTGTTCCTGCCTCTAGTCCAGTATTATCAATTGTCATTCTATATGTAATAGTATCTCCTTTTGTTACATAGTCAGTTACATTTCCACCATTAACAGATATTATTTCTTTATTATAACTGTATATTGGTCCTTGATCTTTTTCAATAGTAGTTGAAGCTGTAGATCTATCTGCAGTTATTGTATCAAATTGAGTAATATATTCTGAGTTTAAATCATTTGTTAATGTTACCTCACTACCTTTAGCAATATTAGTTCCATTATTTTTTATTAAACTTACTATATCAAAATCAATGGTATAATTATTTGAATGTGTAAAATCATTTATTTCATTTGCTGAATCTAGTGTATATGTTATCTTTAATTTTCTTATATTGTTTGTACCACTATCAGCTTGAATAATTGAATAATCTACATTACTATCAGATAATCCTGTTCCCGAAACAGTTAAATAGCTTTTTAAAGTTTCTAAATCTGATATGTCTATTCCAGCAGGGATATTTATAATGTCAGAAACATTCACCTTTCCATTTATTGTTGCATTTGCAGAATTACTTATATCAAGATTTCCTCTTAATATATATGTAAGTTTTTCATTCAATTCATTTCCATTCTCATCTCTTATTGCTTTTCCATCAGATGATATAGTTAATTTATTGTGATTAACAATTTTTGTATTTGAATAATTTATATCTCCATATGCTGTTAAGTCTGCTTCAATTAAACCACCATGTGTTGCAGAATTTGTAACCATTGTTACAGTAGTTTTATTTTCGCTATTTTTATGTCCACCTAAATCAAATGATAATGATGTACCATTTTTCCAACCTGTAACAATTAAGTCATATGCAGATTTATTACTGTTATAACTGATAGTTACTCTAATTATATTTCCATTTGAATTTAATTCAATATAATCTCCATTCTTGCTTAAACCATCAATTACAAAATCAGCATTATCCATTTTAATTACATAATCTTCTCCACTATGAGATTCTGCTGATGTAGTAAGTGCAACATGTAATGTTACATCTTTTCCTACCGGTGCAGTATTAATAGTTACTCTTTGTCCACTATTATCTACAGCTTGGAACTCAAGAGTACCATCAGCAATTTTGTTATTTCCACTTCCAGCTGCATCTGAAGTGTTTTTGCTAACTTGTGTAAAAACAGCTATGCCAACAACAGCTGCAACTATCACTGCTATTAACACAATTGCTTTCACTTTGAAATTTTTAATTTTTTCCATTGATATAGCCTCCATATTTTTTATTTTATAAGACAATTATAATTATATTTTTTGCTTTGTAAAATCTAGTATTTTGTCTAATTTTATTGTATTTTTTTACGGAACGACTTATTATATCAATTTGTTACAAATTTATTATATTTTCATTACACTTTATTTACACCTTCATGTAAATGTGAATTCTTTTCAATGAACTTTACCTTGACTTTATATTCCCTAAGTGTTTTCGTTTTTATGCATTAACTAAACCCAAAACTAAAATTCCAATATTATCATTATAAATTTCATTGAATTGTGAAATTGGTAGTGGATTTTCTCCCAATCCGGCTTCTACTGTATATCCTGGTTTAATATGCTCTTGTATAAACCAATCTTTATATCCTGCAAAGCTTGAATTATATGGTACTTCTGTTAATAAATATCTACTTACCTTTGCAAATTTTTCACCAATTATTCTTGCACTTTCTAGTGCTAGGTTTTGAAAATTCCAATATATTTCTTTTCCCTGTGTATGATATGCAATTACTAATTTAAAATTATTTTTTAATGTAAAATCATATATTGCCCTAGACTCTGGCTCACTGATTGGTGCTGTTCCAACATAGTTTTTAGGAGCTGGTGTTGTATACCCTTGCGAAAATTTTATTTTTTTTGCTTGTTTCCATCCAGCTGGAAATTGTAAGTTTAAATCCACACCATTTATATTTGCTTTCCAACCACCTGGAAATGGAATCTCTGGAAAATTATCTGCAATTTGAACCGCATTTTTATATGCGTTTTCCACATTTTTTATACTACCTGTGACTAAGTCCACTCCATCTGGATTAACCATTGGAACTATATATAATGAAGTAGCATAATACAAAGCTTGTGCATTATATCCAAATATATTTTTATTTTCCACAAAAACTTGTGCATACTCTTCCAAAAATTTCATAAGAACAGGACTAGTTATCCATTCATTTGCATGGAATGCAGCTGAATAAAAGACTTTTTTATTACCATTACCTATTTTTATATATGGTATAGATTTATTTAAAACACTTCTCCCAATTTCACCGATTTCTAAAAATGGATATATCAATTTTAAGTTTCGAATATCTTCTTCAAGAATATTTGAAGTATACTCCACTTTTGTATTCACAATACTCCTTACGGGGATAACAATTTCCATTCCTGGCATTATATTATATATATTTATCTTTGGATTTGCGCTAATTATTCTTTCTATACTTATATTATAATTTTCAATTATTTTATAAATATTATCACCCTGTTCTATTTTATAAACTATATATCCCAATTTAATATCCTCCTATATTTTTAGTATTTACTTAATATTATTCATTAAAGATATTAATAGCACAAAAAATAAAAGACCTCATAATGAGGTCTTTTATTGCATAGGCATATGTTTTACTTATGTTTTTTACAATTGAGGTGTCATTTTATACATGGACTTGCAAAAATCGTCAAGTTCCATAATTACAGTTCCTGTTCTTCCGTTTTCCTTCATGATTCTGTATTTATCTCTCCCTAATTTTTCGAGAATAACAAATGTGTCTCCAAGACTGATTGTCTCATTTTCACCAGAATCATCTACTTCAAGTGGAATTACAAACACTCCATTATACCAAAAAGCAATATCTCCTATATCTGGATAAGTGTAAAAGCTCATATACGTAAAATGTCTTACATCATAAAGATACACAAAAGAATTATAATTTTCAATTTTGATATAATATATACCAGCATCATAGCTAATCATATATTTATTATTCCCTACGGATTTCAAAACTGTAAATACATCTCCATTTGTTAAGAATTTCACGCATTTTCCACTTTCATCATAAAGCATATACAACGATTGTGTACTGTCATACTGCACCACTTGTCCAAATTCATACCGAGCAGGTGGCCATTCTATATCACTATGGCCTGCTGCTTTTTTTGCATAATATTGCAATAGCAAAATAGCATCGTCAACAGAAATAACTCCGTCATAATTGACGTCGTATAATTCTTCTGTAACACTCTCGCTAATGCCCGCAGCCGTTTTAGCATAATGCTGTAAAATTCCAACAGCATCATCAACATTAATCTCATTGTCACAATTTACATCACCAACAACAAAATCATCTGCTAAAAAAGCATACGCCTTTGTGCTCATGGTAGAAACCACTGTCAAAAAAATAAGAATCACCATCAAAATACTCAACAAAACTTTTGCCTTTTTTTTCATTTTACTCTCCTTTTTAACATTGCCTATGCGGTTTGCCTGAACAGACTTTTATTATATCACCATTTAACATAATTTGTCAATTAAGCAATGCAAGTAAAACCACATTGTGTCACAACACAATGTGGTTTTCATTTATAAGGTTTATTATTTCTTACTTTTTCTTTTTACAATAATTATTAAACTAATCGTTGATATTGTTAATACAACAACTGAAACAATTATAGTATCTCCAGTTTTTACAGCTGTTTTTATATCTCTTATTATTTCTTTCGAATTTCCATTTTTTATATCATCTATTACATCATTTACTGTTTTATCAATTTTAAGCTCTACTACTGCATTATCTTCATTGTCTTCAAGTGTTGTTTCATCAAAGTTTGCCTCATTTTGAGTATCTATTATTTTAACATTATTAACTTTTTTACCTTTATTTTGAGTATCATTTTTCCATTTTAGTACTACAACATATTCTTTATATTCTCCTGGATTTATTAATTCAGTTTCTAATACATATTTTCCATCAACTAAATTCCATTCATCTGCATTTCCTTCTGCAAATTCAAATCCATCAGGTATATTTTCCTCTATTGTTGCCTTTCCAGCTAATTTTTCTGTATTTGTAACTTTTATTTTATACTCAACTTTTATTATTGTATTACTTACATTTTTATATTGTAATGTTATTATTGGCATTCCTGATTCAATTGTCTTTTTTTCATTATTTACTATTATTTTACTAATATCTTTTTCAATTTTAAAATTAAATTTAACTTTTTTATAATAATAAATTACTACAGTTTCTTCTTCAGACAATTCACCTTCACTATTATTTGGATATTTTTCCTCAACTAATTCATAATATTTTATATTTGATGGTTGTGTTTTATATTTTTCACCTATATATCCACTTTCAGTTATATCTTCTGTTAACGGTTTATCAGTTTCATCCTCTAAGTTCTTTACAATAACTTTACCTGGAATTCGTTTAAATTCTACTTCAATATGTTTATCTTTTTGCATATTTTTAAAATACTCTTCTGGTATTCTAACATTTTTTCCATCTTTAATCATACCATTATCGTTAATATAATCAATACTTACACCATTTATTTTTATCTGTTTTATTTCAAATCCGTAATCAGGAATAATTTCAATTGCCTTTTTATTGTTATTACCTCTTAATACTGTTTCATATGGCATTTCATCCTCTCCAGATATTGTTCCGCCTTTTTTAGTTATAATATTTCCTTCTTTATCTACTAATTTCATTTCAATTACATCTGTTGTTATTTTATATTCTTTATTATACCAATATACTATTGTTATATCTTCTTTTGTCATTTTTCCACTGCTATTTGTTGGCTCTGGATCTACTGAAACATATCCTTCAATATCTGGTCTTGTTTCATTATATTTATCATTTACATACCCATTTATAATTTTTGTATCTATTTTATCAATATTTTCTTTTGTATATGCATCCTTATATTCAACAATTACTTTTGCTGGTATTTTTTCAAATTCTACTACTACATGTTTATCTTCATTAACATCTTTAAAGAATGCAGTTTCACTACTATTATCTGTTCCAGATTTAATAATTACTTTTTCACCATCTTTTTCTAGTTGATTTAAATCATATTTAATACCATTTATTGTAATTTCTTTTATTCTATAACCTTTATCTGGACTTATTTCTATTTGCTTTTTATTATATCCCATCTTGTTTATTTTTTCATATATTGTTTCTTTTTTACTTCCATCTTCAGATGTTATATATTCTTTAGAAATAGTTCCTCCATCTACCTTCTTTGTCTCATATTCATTTGTTTGATTATTAAATATTTTTTCATCATGTGGTTTTACTTCAGTAGTTACATTGTATTGTTTTTCATAATAATATCTAACTTCAACAACTTTATTTTGTTTACATATAACATCTTTATTGTTTTCATCCTTTGATACTATTACTATATTTTCTTCCTTAGTTTCTGGTCCATTTACAAAAATCATATTTTCGTAATTTTTTCTAGAAGTTTTTATTGCTTCACCTACATATCCAGAAATAGTTTCTTCATCAAGAATTTTTCCTTTATTCAAGGTTAAACCATCTTTTATATCACTTTCATTTATTTCAATATGTTTTACAATTATTCCAGATGAAATTTTTTCATACCAATAAATTATAGTTAAAGTATCTGCATACATTGTACCATTTACATATGTTTTATCATTTGTTTCTACTCCATTATATTTATTCATTGCTTCTTTAATATCATCTGTTATACTATTAGATTCTGCTGTTTTATAATTTGTTATGGCTCTTCTTGAAGCTTCAAAGTGCTCGCCTTCATATCCTGTTATTTCTTCGTAATCTTTTCCATCTGATGTCTTATATAATACATTTTCTGTACCTTTTTCTAAATATTTTATTATTACATTAGATTTTTTACGGAATTCAACTTCAATATGCTTATCACTTTGCATTCCATTATTTCCATCTGTTAAATATTCTTTTGGTAATATTACACTGCCATCATCTTCTTTTGACAATTTTGTAATATCAACCTCTACTCCAGTAGTATCATCTTTACTATTTTTAATAACTATTTTTACTATTTCATATTCAACTGTATTTTCTTGATCATCAGTTGTTTTTGATGGAGTTATTTTAATTTCTTTTTGTGGTATATCTCCCTTAAATACTTTTTCATAAGGTGCTTCATCTTCACCACCTATTTCTCCACCTTTTACTGATTCTTTTTTATCACCATTTTTATACACTTCAGAATGCTCAATAACATCTGTTGTTATTTTAAATTGTGATCTATAATATACATTTATTCTATTTTGCTCTTCATTTTCAGTTATAGTTAATTTCGTTTTATTTTCACCACCTGCTGGTGTTACTTTTTCAAATACATAACCTTCTGCTTTATCTGGATAATCCGTTATTATCGTTCCATATGTTGCTTTTTGATCTGTTATTGCATTTGATACCTTTTCAACACCATCATAATAATAGTGGATACTGTAGTTGTATGATCTATAATTATAGTAATAATATACATTAAGTTCTCCATTAATATATCTTCCACTTATTTTACCTGATACTGATTTTAATTCATATATATTTGCCACATTATTGCTTTCTTTTGTTGAATATACTTCTCCAACATAGTCATTTTTTACTTCATTTTCTACAACTTTTCCATCTTTAGAAGGAACTTTAACTGCAGTATTGCCATATTCTTCACCGGTACCTTCTATATAATGATGTACAATTACTGTTCCCATTGCTGGTTCAAATTCTACAATTATGTGTTTATTTTCTGTTACATTTGTAAATGTAGTTAATGTTACATTTCCATTATCATCTTTTGTTGCGTTTATTTCAGCATTATCTACTGCATCTTTTCCATATATTATTGCTTCGGTTTTAATTCCAGAATCATTTGTACTTTGTAATTTTATTTGTTTTACAGTATAATTTTCATCTGGTTTTGCAATTATTGTTTGAGTACTATTTTCATTTTGTTTTACTGTTTCAATATATTTTATTGAATTTTGCTCTGGATATTTTTCATTGTAATCTCCAGTTATTGTACCACCTTCAACTTGTACTTCTGCTTTTTCATTTGTTAATGAATCTGTTCTATTTTCTGTATGTTTTTTTACTTGAGTTGTTATTATATGACCTTTTGTATTGTAATAATATGTTACTTCAGAATTTTTATCAAAATGTAATGTTTCATCTATTGTAGCACCTTCTTTTATGTCTGTTACAACATTAACGAAATTATAATTATTTATTAAATCATTATAATTTTTGTTTTGATCAATATCAAATTCAGCGTTCGCAGTTATTTTATATGTATTATTTTGATTATCAATTGATACTATTGGTGCATATGAATATTTTTCATCATCTTTTAAAGATGTACTTGTTCCTTCTAAGTAATGATGAACTGTTAGTGTTATATCTTTTGGTTCATAATAATATGTAATTTCCTGTGTTTCAGCTTTAAATTCACCTGTTGCATTTTGTGGGATAACATATTCATTATTTTCATTTTTTTCAAGTGTAACATCTGTTAAGTCTGTTTTTGGAGATGTTGTATATTGCTCTCCTACTGGTTTTGATTGAGTTTCATCTGGTGCAACTGGTATTGTTGTGTATGTTCCGTCTGTGTTTTTTAGGTAGTGGTGAACTATGATATCTGTTATCTTTTTGTTTGTTATTGTTAATGTATTATCTTTTCCCTCTTCAACATTATAATCAATAGTAGTACCATCTAATACATAGCCTTCAGGTGCTTTGACTTCAGTTATTTTATATTTTCCAATAGGTACTTTTTGTTTTATTTGACCAAAGTTGTTTGTTGTAACTGTATCATTATATATGTCATCTTTATTTAATGTAAGTTCCACTTTATCTATAGTAAATTCATCTTCTCCTTCACTATTATAGTTATTCTTTACATATAAGAAATGTAAATAATACATCTCTCCAGCAGTTATTGTTTCAGAGCTTGTTTTACTGTCTGTTCCACTTATTTCCATAATTTTTCCATCGTATCTTGAAAAACTTTTTGGTAATTGGGGCGATTTTGTAAGTATTACATACCCCTTATCCTTCCATTCAGATGAAATATTCGCACTTACTTTCAAATCATACTTACCTGTTCTGTTTGATAAGTCTATTGGTATATATGAACTTGCAATTGTATCATCTTTTCCTTTATTATTTGACACATACACTCCATCTTTTTCTTCAAAATAATATTTCTCTGCATCTTCTACCTCATATAAATTAATATCTGTCATCATATCTTTAAAGTTTTCGTCCTGATACAACCATCCTATATGTAAATAATACTTTTTTCCTCCTTCTAAAATTTTTGATTTATGTACACTTTCAATAACTCCTGAGTCCAAATATGTACTATATGGATTCATAAACTGTTCCTTTTCATTATAACTTACTCTATCACTGGTATCAGTTATACATCCCCATATTCTTGAATTTGGTAATCTGGTATTTGTAACAAGTTGATAGTACCCTTTTTTATTGGTTAAATCAATTTCAAAATAGCCACGATCTTTATTTTCTTCCATAGCTTCTTCTTGACTTGTAACCTTAGAATAATTTGGAATATAATTTCCATCACTATCTCTTTCGAAATAAAATTTTTCATTTGTATTTACAAGCTCTCCTATTGATTCATTTTTACTTTCTAATTTGTATAAATCTATATTATTTATCACACAATTGCCATATTCCTCTATTAAATGCAAATAATACACATTTCCCGACTTTAGTACTTGCGTATAATCTTTTGAATCAGCACCATCTACCAACATAAAATAGTCCACACCATACTTTGAATTATCTGCACTTGTTCTTACTGTAGCTATGAATACTCCACGATTATCATTTTTTGTAATATTTACTTTCACTAAATACTGACCATCCTTATTACTCAAATCTATCTTTAGATATGATGCGACTTGTCCTGTTTCAGTATTATTTGGTACATATGATTCACCATTTTTCACAAAATAACGATTTCCATTATTTACCAAATCTCCAATTACGGAATTATTCTTTTCTCCTACTTTCAACTCACCATAATAATCTCCACTAGTTGTTAATTCTCCTACCTCATTTGTAATCTCAGGTCGTTCATCTAATTGTTCAATTTTAAATTGTGCATTTGGTAACATTTTATTTTCGTCACTAAAATCGCTTTTGTTTATAGTTAAAACTTGATCCGCTTTTTCAAATATTACAATTATATGTTTATCCTCTTGCATGTTAGAAAAATATCCTTTTGGAATTATATATGAACCATCTGAAGCAACATTATAATTCAACTCTTCTCCATTTATAGTAATACTCATTATTTTATAGTCATCACTTGGTTTAATTATTATATTTATATTATTACTTTCCCCTGATTTTACGGTCTCTACAAATTTTATCGTACTATCTTCACAGTATTTTGCATCATACTCTCCAGTTATTGTTCCTCCTTTTCTTGTCGATATAGAATTGTATCCAATTTCAGTTGTAATTTTATATTTAAACTCTTCGTTCTTTATTGTCAATGTTTGAATGTGTTGATCTGCATATTCCTTCTCAACATTTTCATTATATTTTATATCTAGATATGGATAATCATCTTCTTTATAGTTCCATCTTAACAATTCTTCATCGCTATTAATTTGGGCTATATTATTATTCAATAAATCTACAAACTCCTGTGATTTCATTTCATCTTCTGTTCTTGCATTATCTTCATCTGTATTGTTTCCTAAATAATAATTATATACACCACTACATTTAGCTGATGTAGTATAACAATTCATTGATGTACTTCCTCCTATACCGTAAATGGATTTTATTTTACAAGCGCTACTTAAAGTTCCCCTGTTATAACAATTAACAGTTTTCTTACCTGAAAGTCCTATAATATCTCCTCCAGCATACCCATTTTTTTCATATATGTCTCCTAAATTATAACAATTAACTAATACAGCATAACCCACACCGCAAATTCTTGGTTGCTCATTTGGCTCCGCATAAGATTCTTGCATAGTAATTCTTATACATCCTTTATTTCCTGAATTATAAACTTTTTGACCAATTCCTACAATTCCACCAATATAATATCCTCTGTACTTAGTTGGAGAATTATAAAAATTAATATCTACCATATTAAATACATTTTTAATGTTTCCATTGCTACTTCCAGCAACTCCTCCTATATATACAAGACTATTATACTCTCTATTTATTTCCATTAAACCAGAAACAGAACAATTTTCTATGTTTCCATCGATTTTTGCGACAAGTCCTCCAATATACTCTCCAATATACTCCATTCGTGTTACCATGGCACATATATTGACATTATCAAGCTTTAAATTTTTAATGTTACCAGATATATCTAAAAAGAATCCACAATATTGATTTTTTTCACTTGAATTAATATACAAATTCTTTATAGAATACCCATTTCCATTAAAACTTCCAGAAAATCCTGATATTCCTTTAAATCCTGTACCATTTTCATTAGTTAACTCTGCCTTTATTCCTTCTGTTTTATTATCACCATTATAATCACCGTAATATTTACTATCTGGGTTCCTATATGATGAATCCTCATTAAAGTCTAAGTCTCTAGCTAAAACAACTAACTCATTTTCATATGTTTTTCCTGAACTAGCTAAACTAGCAAAATCTAATAAATCTTCTATATAATTTATTTCATATACAGGTATTACTATTTCTTTTGTTCTTTCTGATACACTAACTGGTAACATATATCCATCTGGAGCTTGTACTTCTTCTAACTTATATTTTCCAGGTTGCAAATTTAGTCTAATTTTTCCAGAAGAATCAGAAGTAACTACAGTCATCATCTTGCCATTTATAACTTCATAATTTCCTATTGGTAATCCATTTTCATCAAGTGCATCAAAGTAATCTGTCGAATTATTTTTCCATTCTTCTTTCTTAATTGTAAACTTCGCACCTTTTAAAGGATTTCCATTCTCATCAGTTTTCGTAATCTCATAATTATATTCATCTGTTGGATTAACAAACCAAACTGCAATATGTTTATCTTCTGTCATTTCAGTAAATTGTGGTAGTGTTACACTTCCATCATCACTTGTTGTAAATTCCACTATTTGATTATTTATAGTTATTCTTTTAACTTTCCATCCACTTTCTGGAATTGCTATAATTGGCAATTTACTATCTTTTTTGTATTCTACAGTTTCATATGGATTACTATTTTGTCCACTTATTGTACCTTTTCCTTGTTTTACTTCTGTTGTTATTTTAAATTGTTTTTTTGTATTTTCTATTGTAATTTCATTTTTTTCTGGAAGTTCAGCATCTACATTTTCATTGCTAAATGCTCTTATTCCCGCATATAATGATGTTTTGCCAGATTCTGTTTCAGTAATTTTGCTTCCACCTAAAACAATATATCTACCATTAGTATCAATTATAGAATTTGTTATTTCAAAAATATTATCAGATAAATTCAACACATATATTAAATTTCCAGTCTTATCAAATTTCATAACAACATTTCCAATAGTCAAGTTTTGTTCTTTTCCATTTACAGTTATTGTTTCATTTTTATATTCATTTCCAAAAGCAATAGCTCCTCCATCTGTTAATTTTGCAGAGCCTACTAAATCAATTGAATCTGTATTTAGGCTTGTTGCCCATATATAGTTTTCATCTTCATCACATACATAAATAGCAGCGTTCTTTAGCATTACGCTTCCTTGTTGTTGTGTTGTTACTTCTGTTTCTGAATCAAACCAACTAACATCTGAAAAATTAATATTTTTTATTCCACATTTATTATAATTTTTTAACTTATTTGTATAATCACTATTATTTATATTTGTATAATCATATATTTCTAAATCATTGTTTAATTCTAATATAAACTTTCCAACTGTAATAATTCTATCGCCATTTTCAGTACTAATATTTGTATTTTTAGATGATTCACTTTCTCCTTCATCTAATTCACCAGCAATCATATATACTGAATCATTTTGCATCATATCTTCTTCTATTGTAATTCCAAATCCTTCAAATTTTTGTATTAAATTTATTGATTGTATCAGCTTACCATCTTTACTGTATTTGCTTATATGTTCGTTTGCTTTTACAACATAATTGTTATTATTATCCACGTAAACATTTGAAGCAAACATTTCTACTGTATTTGCCCATATTACATTTTCAAAGCTCTTATCATATTTTAAAATAAATGAACTTTCAGCTGGTACATTTGTACTTTTTCCATTGATATCTGTTATATTAAGTTCATCGTAAGCCGAACCAATTACAATATAACCATCACTAATTTCCTTTATATCTTTAAAATATGATTTTTCTTGCCAATCAACCTTTTTAGCAATTTTATAACTTTCACCTTTAGGCTTAGTATCACCTATTCTAAAAGTATATGTTTTATTATTTTCTTGAATTTCATATCCTTCTGCTGGTTGTATTTCCTCTATGCAATATAAACCTTCTGGTAATCCTGCTGTTATTTCACCGTTTTTATTTGTTGTTACAGCATAATAATTTGTACCATTTATATTCTCTTCTGTTCCAATAATATTTCCTAAAGCATCTTTTGCAGGCTCTTTTTTAGATGTTTCATCTTCATTATATGTAATTTTATAAATTGCAAACTTAGTATTTGCTATAGGTAATTTAGTATTACTATCAATTTTATTTATTTTAAACACAGGTGAATTAGTTAAAATTATACTAATTTTGTTATTATCTACTGTTATTGCATCATCACCTTTGTCTAACATGTTTTGACCTTCTAAAACATTTACTTGTAATCCATTATTATTAGATACTTGTATTTTCATTGGAGTAGACTCTAATACATATCCATCTGCTGGAATTTCTTCTGTTATTGTATATATTCCATCAATATTTTTGCCTTCAACATATTGATATAATCCAGATAAAGAAATTTTCCCTTCACTATCAGTTTCAGCTCTTTGGCTAAAATCTTCACCTTCAATTAAAAATTGAACACCTGATAATTTTTTATCTCTATTGTTTTTTTCAACTTTAATTAGCTCTAAATCATATGTAGGAATTTTTTCATCTGATACCTCAACAAATAATGTTACACCATCCTTGTTATCTTCAATTCTACCAATATTTGTTTGTAAATCTCCATTTTCATCTTTTGTTACACATATATCAAAAGATTCATTTAAATAATATCCTTTAGCATATAGCTCTTTTACTGTATAATGCTCGTTTAATTTTAAACCGGTTAGCTCTAAAATACCATCTGAATTTGTTAGTTTTGTTTCATCCAAGTTACTTCCAGTTACCTGATATTTTACGCCAGCTAAATTATTGTTTTGTGTATCTTTTTTATTTAGGTTTAAAGAATACTTAATATCATCTTCAACATTAAAATTAACTGTTTCGTTTTCTTGATTTATTGAATAATTTTTATATCCTGCACCATTATTTAAAACTTCTAAAGATATTTCACCATTTTGACTATTTTGTGTTGCCTTAAATTGTAGCTCTCCATCAGACAAATCATATCCGTCAACAGAATATAGCTCTTTAATTGTGTATATTTTATCTAAATAAATATTATCTAATTTTAGCTCTCCACTTGCATTTGTTCTTCTAATTATATTTTTTTCTTCATTATCAAAAATTCCATGTATATTGTAAGTAATACCTTCAATTTTTGTATCTTTTAATGATCTATATTTAGTTAATACTACATTATATCTTGATCTATCTTCAACTTTTACAAATACATTGTCATTATTTATACTATTATTTTTATAACCTGCGCCATTTTGTAAAACTTGCATTTCTAACGCCTTAGTAGTATCATTTTCAACTACTTTAAATTCTAAAGCTCCAGATGATAATTCATAATTATCTTCACTTTTTATTTCACTTAATTTATATGTTTTTCCTACATGTAATTCTTCAAATACCAATTGACCATTAGAATTTGTTAATTCCATATATGAATCATAATCATCTGAATTTGCTTCTCCGCTTTCTAATAAATATAATGCATTTTTTACTGTTTTATTTGTTCCTATTTTATCTTTTTCAAGTGTTAAATTATACTTTCTTGTTATACGGAAACCTAGTTTATTTGGCTCTGTATAATCAGCTAATTTACCATCTGGTGTGTCCAAATTGAAGTATACTGCATGAGCTGAATATGCAACTTTTTCGTAGCTTATTCCTTCTGGTATAGATATATCATATTTAAATGTTATTTCATCACCCTTGCTCATTACAAATTCGCCTAAATCAATATAATATGATTTTATATCAGTCCAATTTGTAACTTTACTTTCTTCAACCCAATTATTTCCACTATTTGTAAAATCATTCGTAACTTTTTCATTTGTTGAATAATATATTTTTATATTATTTTTTAATTCTGCTAATTTTTCAACTGAAAAATCACCATTTATACTTTTTGCACTATCTAATACTATTTTATTTTTTAATAAAGTTGTAAATTCTGAGCCTAAACTTCCTTGTGTTATTACATATGTATTTCCTTCAAAAGGAAGTTTACCTAAAATTTTAGTGTCGCTTATTGTATTAGAATAATTATTTATAAAGTTTAAATTTATTTGAGCACTTCTTTGAGAGCTTTTAACCTCTGCAATTTTTGGTGCTATTGTTATTTCATTATCTACCTCATCATCATAATTTGTTGTTGTTTGATATGTTAGTAATCCTGTTGGTGCTATAAATTGAACCTCACATGAATCTGTGCCAACACTTTCTTCAACATTTCCATTACTATTTACATCATACTTATCTACTATTTTTGTTTCGTAATTTTCATAATATGCATTATATGCATACAATCTAATTTCTTTAGTAGCCGTAGCCATTTTTGAATTTGGTGTTATATTACAATAAATATTTATTGAATATACACATGGTGATGAATTTTCTGTTAACACTTTTATAAAATATTTTCCATTATTTTCAAAAATATTATAACCTTTTATTTTTACATTATCATTGTTAGTTGCAATAGAGCTTATTTTCATTAATGTAATTCCCTCAGGCATTTCAATTAAAAATTCACCATTTTTCCACTTTGACTCATTATAATTTTCAGAAACAGTTCTTACTATTATTGCTACATCTTTTGTCTCTTCCGTAGTAGGAATTTTTGTTTTTCCTATTGATACATATGCTCTAGATTCTTCATCTTCATAATATGCAACTTCTGTTCTATTTTCTGCACCAATTTCATCTGAATTTTCATTATATACTTTACCTGTTAAATTTGTATACATTAAGTTTAATTTGTCAAATTCTTCTTTTGATTGTTTACTTGCCAAAACTTTATCATTAATTTCCTTTACATTATGAATTATTAATGTAGTATTTTGTGCAGATTCACTTGTTTCAATTCTAATATTTTTTACAGAATCTTTATAATAAAAAGGTGATTCTTTAGAATATTTATCCCATGTTTCAGCTGTAAATGATGCAATTAGTGCATCTTCACCAGTTTTATCATTATCATATACTTTTATATATCCATTTTCACCTAACATTGCTTTAGCATTTTCTATATAAATTCCTATATTTGTTGTGCAATCATCTAGTGACTTATTATTATTTAATTCATCTGATTTTGTATAATTCATTACTGTTTTGTTTATTGTTCCAGATGACCCTCTTCTGAAAATCCATCTTACATCATAAGTATCTTTTTCTTCTAATTCAATATTATTGTATGCTTTTATAACATTCTTTTTAGATACCTCATATCTATCATATGGATAAGCAACATATTCTCCTATTTCCGTATCAAATTCGTATACATCACCTAAAGGTTTTTCATATGTTATTGCAAAACTTTTTTCTGCTACATTAGATTTTGTTATATTTACTGCAATTTCATTTTTAAATTCTTCTCCAGGGTTATTATATGCTGTATAATAACTTTGAACTGGAATTGTCAACACAACACTTTCTCTTGCAGATTCATTATATATTTCTTTTGGATATGAAACATTTATTTTATATGTATTAGAATTAGAAAGTGATTTAACTATATTGCCTTCTGAATCAACATCTGCTTTTCTTGTTAATGTCAAAACCTGTGAATCCTTATCAAAGTTTGAAATAATGCCTTCACCTTCAGCCGAAGCTTTTAATGCTGATAATCCTTTTACTTTAGGCAATTTTACTGTAACAACATTTGAATCTAGTAATAATTTTTGTAAATAATATTGTGTTTCCTCTGTCTCAATTTCAAAACTCAAATCAACATTTCCTGTTGTTTTATTTACAATATTTTCGTTACTATAATTTAAAATATCCTTTGTTGTTATTTTTGATGTTGATGTTCCATACCAATCCATTGTTAAATTACATGTTTTATTTAACGGAATTTCAACTTCATTTCCGTCCTCATTCTCATACACAAATATTCCAGAAAAAACAACAGTATTATCATTTCTTGAATAATCATTTATATTTTTTATTTTAGATTTAACCTTTGCTTCTATTAATTTTTGTGTACCATTTTCCACCTTTGGAACAAAGTTTATTTCTTTAGTATCAGAATCAATATAATTTTTAGAAATTACATCATCTGCAACAATGGCAGTATCTAATCTAAAATTTTGTCCATTAATATTTATTTTTCCATCTTTTAAATAACCTTTTGAAAGGACACTTAATCTCAAATACAACTGTGCAGAATCAGAAACTTCTCTACATGCTCCATCCACTTTTTCTGCATTTCCATCATTATTTAAATCTTGTGTAAAAAAAGTACTAAATTCTACAAAATCACAAACATTTCCATCTGCAGAATTAACTTTTTCGTCAGTTACCTCATTATATGTCATTGATTTTAATGTTTGTGCATTAAGAATTTTAGAATCTTTTTTTAATCCTATGTTTATTAAAATTGCACTAATAAAAAATATTCCTATTAGTAATATTGTTAATGTTATTATATTTTTTCTTTGTTTCATATTTACCTCCAGTATAGTTATTTGGTTTAATAACTATACATATACATACATATACATTGCAACTTAATAATTTTTTTATTTTTTGAGGATTTCTCTACGCAATTATACCTTTATAACAAATATTACATTATTATTAAATTTATATTACAGAAATATATTTTCATATATCAAAAAAAACGATTATTAATAAATTAATAATCGTTTTTTTTTATTATTTATTCATCATCAGAAACTATCATTTCCTCATCATTTGCTGTATCAACATCTTGTGACATTTCATCGTCATTTGATTCAGTAGTTTCATCATCTTGCTCTGTCTTTATTTGTGTATCTTGATATATCTTCATACCTGTTCCGGCAGGAATTAATTTACCTATAATAACATTTTCTTTTAGACCAATTAATTCATCTGTCTTACCTTTTATTGCAGCCTCTGTTAATACTTTTGTTGTCTCTTGGAATGATGCTGCAGATAAGAAACTATCTGTTGCAAGTGATGCTTTTGTAATACCAAGTAATACTCTCTTACCTGTTGCAGGAGTTTTTCCTTCTGCTATAACTCTGTTGTTTTCATCTTCAAAGTCATACATATCAACTAAAGATCCAGAGAACATATTTGTATCTCCATTATCTTCAACTCTTACTTTCTTAAGCATTTGTCT
>ERZ779932.184-NODE-184-length-28376-cov-3.807810_pt1 | contig 28376 bp, 25 predicted proteins | sample MGYA00511064_ERZ779932 | MGnify/ENA primary metagenome ERZ779932 (study PRJEB29588, sample SAMEA1966821) | human gut metagenome | biome: human gut; feature: human-associated habitat; material: faeces | place: Denmark | collected 2008/2010 ...
ACATTTACCTTATACGCCGCAGTGCGCATCCCCGCGGAGCGTTTTTTCGCTTTACAGGAAAGCAATTTCCTGTAAAGTAAGAAAAACCACTATAAACATTATAGTGGTTTCCCGGCTTCGAATCAATTATATTTTCCTTAATATTGGTTGAAAAGTCTATTTTTCTGCTTTCCGTTTCATTTTTAAGAGCATTTCCTTATCCTCTTTGGTCACGCGATAGGATTCCCTGATTTTCTGTATCGTCTTATTGTAAGTCCAGTCATCCAGATGATTTGTCCTGAGATAGGAAAGTGTTTTATCCCGGAACTTCACAAAACACACGGACAAATTCCAGGCTACTGCCATTTTCACATAATAGGCTTCCTGATGAATCTTATCCACCTCTTCTAAGACAAGGTCGATATAGTCTTCCATAATAAAATGATCTAATAACATCACAACGCCAAACCGGATGAAAAATTCTTCGTCACTGCGAAGATAAGGCAGTAAATATTCTAAAACTGCCTCCGGCTCTTTTCTGGCAATTTTTAAACTTGCACAGGTGCTGTCACATACCGACCAGTTCTTAATCTTTGGAAGAAAGGCATCAAGATACGGACGGATTCCTGCGAAATCACTTTTCACATAGCCTAAGGTCATGCCCTGCAACATGGTCTCTTCCATGGAATCATCCGATGCCTGTAAAAGGTAAGTCTGCCAGTCTCCTTTTGCTAATTCTTTTGCATAAGAACGAAGTAAGGGCAGCCTTACTCCAAGCACATGTTTTTCCCCCGGAATCAATCCGGCGGAAAAGGTGCCAAAATCCGGTTCTGCCCATTCCATTAACTGCTGCCGAATCTTTTCATTTAATTCACTCATGATTTATCTCTGTTGTAATTTCTGTATTCTGTGCATTGTCATGCTCTTCCGCATCCTGATACATCCCCTTAAGTACGAGAATGGTAACTACCAAAAGAATTACTGCCACCACATAGCGAATGATAAGTTTTTTCTTCTCTTCGTTATTCATCTTCATTATTCTTCTCCGTTCAATACTTCAATGGCTTTTAATATCTGATTATCCTGCATCTCATCATAAGTACCCTCGGTATCTCCGGTGTACTCATATTCAATTTCAACATCCGGTGTAATTCCGGTTCCATGGATGTTATCACCGTTTGGTGTATAATATTTTGCTACCGTAAGCTTAATGGCACTGCCGTCCTTTAACTGCATGATATTCTGCACAATGCCTTTTCCAAAGGTTGTGGTTCCAATCAGTGTTCCATAATCAAAATCCCGGATGGCTCCTGCAAATATCTCGGATGCACTGGCGGAATTGCCATTGACTAATACTGCAATCGGCATATCAAGATAATGCTCTGCATCAGAAGTATAATCCTGACGGTTGCCATATTTATCTTCCGTATAAACAACAGTTCCTTCCGGAAGAATCATATCCAGCATCTGCTGACAGGATACTACCATTCCGCCGCCATTATCACGTAAATCAATAACCAGCTTCTCCATACCCTGACCCTGTAAATCTGTAATTGCATCCGAAAACTGGGTTGGTGTATTCTCTGCAAATTCAGATACCTGTATATATCCGATATTGTTTTCTAACATTTTATAAGCTACTGTTGGAATATCTACTTTGGCACGGGACACATCAAATTCCAGATTTTCTGATTCCCCTTCTCTTTCAATTACCAGATGAACGGTGGTTCCCTCTTCGCCGCGGATGTTGGTTACCAGTTCCGACAATTCCATAGAAGTGGCTTCAATATCATCTACCTTGACTATCTTATCGCCTTCTTTTAATCCTGCTTCCTGTGCCGGAGAATTATCATAAATATGGGTAACGGATACTTCCATGGTATTCTTATCCTGGGTAAGTCCTGCTCCGATTCCATAATAATTTGCATGGGTAGATATCATGATATCTTCATATTCTTCCGGGGTATAATACTCACTATATGGGTCTCCGATCCCCTCAAACAAGCCTTTATACATTCCGTTAATCAAGTCTTCCTGATCCACATCTTCATAATAATCTGCATTAATCTGGTCTGCCAGATTATCAAGCTTATTGATGACATCCTTTGAAAGCAGATCACCATCTGATGCTGCTACCGTCTGGCTGCCTCCTGTTACGCCTTTTCCACCAATTACCACAGCACCACTGTAAATACCAATCAATAATACAATCAGCAATACCGCCATGACCGAAGCAGCACCGGTAATCGCACCACGCCAGTAAGTTCTTCTCTTTTCCTTTATTTCCTGCCTGATTGCTTCTGCTGAATTTGTCTCTTCCCTTATTTCGTCCATCTTTCTTCCTCTTTTACTATTTACTCAGATAATTCCATGGGCTTACATAGCTTCCATTTAAGGATACGCCAAAATGTAAATGATTTCCAGTAGATATACCGGTACTTCCTACCTGGGCTATCGTCTGTCCCGCCGTGACTTTATCACCGGTGGATACCAAAAGTGCCGAAGCATGCCCATATACTGTATATAGCCCGCTGCCGTGGCTGATCATTACATAGTTGCCCATTCCATTATTATAGCCTGCATAGGAAACCGTTCCATCTGCCGCCGCCACAATACTCGCACCATAGCTTGCCCCAATATCCAGTCCCTTATGATTAGAGGATGCTCCCTGGGTCGGAGATAATCGCGTTCCGTAATCACTGGTTACCCTGGTACTGCTCGGACACGGCCATACAAAAGCCCCGCCACCGTATACATCTCCGGGAGTCGTATCCGGAGTAGTTCCATTTTCCTCTGCTTCCTGTCTTCGTTTCTCTTCTTCCGCTTTTTTTCTGGCTTCCTCTGCCTGAATCTGCGCAATAATTTCATTCTGTGCATCAATCTCTGCCTGTACTGCATCTGCATCCGACTGTGCCACCGTAATGTCACTCTTTACCTTATCCAGTTCGTCTTCCTTGGCATCCATCAGAGCCTGCACGGTCTGCTGCTGGGATTCTACCTGTGCCTTCAATTCTTCCAGCTCTGTATATTGCTGTTCTAACTGTTCCTTGGCATCTGCCACGGTCTGTACACTGTCATTGTACTGCTGCAGCATATCTCTATCATATTCTGAAATCTGCCGGATATATTCTGCCTGATTCAAAAATTCTGTCATACTGCCGGATCGAAAAAAAGCTTCCAGATATGACATTTTTCCACTATTTTCATACATGAACTGAATCCTTTTGCTCATAGCTTCTGCCTGGCTTGCCACATCCGCCTGGGCATCCTCTAATTCGCTCTGGGTGTCTGTAATCTCGGCACTCTTTTCCTCTAACTGTGCCTGTGTATTGGTAATTTCAAGAGAAATGCTTGTAAGCTGCTGATCTAATTCCTTTACCTTCGTCTGAATATCAGCCTTGGAATCTTTCAGCCCATCAATGACACCTTGGGCCTCCTCTAACTGCTTCTCTAAATTTTCTTTTTCCTTCTGTGCATCAGACAGGCTGCTGGCAGATATCTCCATCACCGGAGAAAGTAACATCACAGCTGTCAGTATTGCGGTTGTTACTTTTCTTCGTATCTTCATCTTATTCTCATCACCTTTTATATATTCAAAACAGGGTATCCCTGTGACTGCCCCAGTACACAGGCGATACCCTTTGTCCTTATACTTTCAAATGCTTCTTAATAGTCAGCCGGCTGCCAACAAATCCAATTCCCACTCCCAACAGCAGTGAAATTGGAACCAGACTGTGAAACAGTTCTGCAACCGGAATAAAATTCATAATATTATCTAAAAAGCTGAATTTGTCCGCTACATATACTATAATCTTGCCATACATGAAGTAAAGCAGAATCAGTGGCAATGCAGAACCCAAAAGTCCAATCAGCACACCCTCTACTACAAATGGTGCCCGCACAAAAGAATCCGTAGCTCCAATCAGCTTCATAATCGCAATCTCTTCTCTTCGTACCGAGATGCCAACTGTAACGGTATTACTGATTAAGAAGATAGCAACCGCAAGCAGGATTAAGATAATGCCTCCGGAAACATACGCAATCAGTTTATTAAAATCAGACAATGTATTTGCCACCACTGCAGAATGATGCACTTCCCTTACGCCATCTAAGGACTCTAAATATGTAACCAGTGCATCCTGCATGGAAACATCTTTCATATAAATTTCATAACTGGCAGAATTAGCAAGTGGATTCTCCGCAAATCCCTCTGCTGCTTCTTCTGAGCCACCAAAATATGTCTCTTTACACCTTTCCCACGCTTCATCTGCGGAAATAAATTCATAGCTGGCAACTTCCACACGCTTACTAATTTTATTACCAATCTCATCTATCTGTTCCTGCGAGATTCCCTCATTAAAGAAAACAGATACTGCAACGCCTTCCTCTGCCTCTTTTACCATTGACTGGAAGTTTTCTACAATCGAATAGAAAAGTCCAAACAAAAAGATACAGGCACACATGGTCGCAATAGATGCTACTGAAAACATTTTGTTACGCCAGATATTCTTGATACCCTGTTTTATTGAATAGAAAAACGAACTAATCCTCATCGCTGCAATCACCTTTCTCGTCACTGATAATGACGCCTTTCTTCATTGTGATTACACGTTTCTTCATTGCCTTGACAATCTCAAGATTATGTGTAACAACGACTACTGTCGTTCCCTTCTGGTTAATCTCCTCTAAGAGCTTCATGATTTCCCATGCATTATGGTTATCAAGATTACCGGTCGGCTCATCTGCCAGAAGAATCTTCGGCTGATTTACCAGTGCTCTTGCAATGGCAACCCTCTGCTGTTCTCCACCGGACAACTGTTTTGGATAAGATTTATATTTGGCAGCCAGCCCTACCATAGATAACATGGTCGGTACACTGCTTCTTATGAGCCTTGCCGGAGTACCTATTACCTTCTGGGCAAATGCTACATTCTCATATACATTTCTGTCTTTTAAAAGGCGGAAATCCTGGAACACAACACCTACATTACGCCGATATTTCGGTATCTGTTTTCTCCGGATTGCATTTAAATTACGGTTGTTAATCGTAATAACCCCTTTGGTCGGCTCTAATTCTTTTAACAATAATTTAATCAGTGTTGACTTTCCGGAGCCGCTGTTTCCAACGATAAAAACAAATTCCCCTTCTTCTATATTAAGACTGATATCATTTAATGCCGGTATTCCTGCCGAATATGACTTGCTTACATGTTCAAGCTTAATCATGTGTTCCTCCTAAAACTACTGCTTAGTAATCCAATGTCTCCATATATTTCATGTATTTTACTACCATTAATGCAATTTTAAATGTAATGGCATCTTCAAATACCCGAAGATCTAAGCCTGTACTTTTCTGCAGTTTATCCAGACGGTATACCAGTGTATTTCTGTGTATGTATAACTGTCTGGATGTTTCTGAAACGTTCAGGCTGTTTTCAAAGAATTTATTGATGGTAGTAAGTGTTTCTTCATCAAAATCATCCGGAGATTTTCCATCGAAAATCTCTTTGATAAACATTTTGCAAAGTGGAATCGGGAGCTGATAAATCAGACGTCCAATTCCCAGTGCAGAATACGCAATAATATTCTTCTCTTCAAAGAATATCTTTCCTACATCCAATGCCATTCGGGCTTCTTTATAAGAACGGGATACTTCCTTAATCTCATTTACTACGGTACCATATGCGATATAAGCCTCGCAGTCTTCATCTGCCTTGAACAGATTTAAGATGACTTCTGCCGTTTTCTCCAAATCCTCATAGGTCTCATTTTCTGCAAGTTCTTTTACCACAATGATATTTTTCTCATCTACCGCTGTCACAAAATCCTTGGACTTGCCGCCAAAGATACTGCGTACTTTTTCCAGTTCATTTCCGTCCTTTTCCCGGTTGGTTTCTACAACATATACCACGCGGCGTACTTCCGTCTCAATATGAAGCTTCTTCGCACGGTTATAAATATCTACTAAAAGAAGATTATCCAATAAAAGATTCTTAATAAAGTTGTCCTTATCAAACCGTTCCTTATATGCTACCAGAAGATTCTGAATCTGGAAACCGGCAATTTTTCCCACCATATACACATCATCACTGTCACCATTTGCCAGTAAAACATATTCTATCTGATGATCATCAAAAACTTTAAAGAACTGGCATCCCTGAATCACCTGACTGTCTGCCGGAGATTCTACAAATGCCAATGCAGGATTGATATAATTATCTGCATCGGGAAATGTGGTTGCCAATACTTTCCCCTCAGTATCGATAATGCACATATCCACTCTTGTAATCCCTTTCAAACCGTCAATTGTGTTTTGAAGTATCTGATTTGAAATCATACTTTTTTCTCCTTCTCTTATCAATATCGCCCCAGTTACTGGACAACTTTCACAAAAAATTCGCATCCTTTTGTGAAAGATAAAACTCTTTGAATCTTATTTTAATGCAAAACGTCAAAAAAATAAAGAGGAAATGTGAATATTTTTATGCTAATATTCCAAAAAACCTTCTCCCAGCACTTCCCGGGCATCCGTCACAATTACAAAAGCTTTCGAGTCAAGTTCCATTACTATCTCTTTTAACTCTACAATTTCCTTTTTCGACACTGCACAAAAGAGTATGTCCTTCTCATTTCCGGAATACATTCCCTTTGCATGAATCGCCGTAACACCGCGGTTCATCCGGTGCATCAGTGCATCTGCCACTTCAGCGGCATCTTCCGTAATGATATACGCCGCCTTGGAATATTTGATACCTTCCATAATTGCATCCGATACTTCCGTTGTTATAAAAATTGCCACCACAGCATATAACGCCGGCTTTACTCCAAAGAAAAACATTCCGCTTAACACAATAATACCATCTAACACCAGCATAATCTGTGCAATGGTATATTGTTTAAGAAAACGCTGTAATAAAGTAGCTACCATATCTGTCCCTCCAGTAGAGGACTTCGTCACCAGAACCAGACCGATTCCCGCTCCGGAGATGCATCCGCCATAAATAGCTGCCAGCATATAATCATCCTGGGCTATATTCCAGTGAGGCAGTACCAGAAGCCAGAAAGACAGCATTACCATTCCATATAATGCCCGCCACAAAAATTTCTTTCCCTTTCTTCTCCATGCGCATAAAAAAACCGGAAGATTCAACGCCAGGTTCGTAAACCATAACGGAATTCCTCCGGGAATCCATTTTACTGTCAGTTGTCTGATGAGAATTGCAACTCCGGTAAATCCACCAACAACCATTCCTACCGGGTCATAGATGGACTGAATTGCTATACCCATAAGGCAGGTTCCTGCTGTCATACACAAATAATCCACTATGGCCGGTCTTTTATATCCCAGACCCATAACCATCCGTTTCCTTTAATCTTTATTATATTTGTGTAATTTGCTCTGCAGTTTCTTCTTATGAATCAATCTGCCCGCTATCTGGGATATTCTGCTGATACGGGAACGCGGTGCATAATCACTGCTCAACCCATACCATATTTTAGCATCCAGTTTGCTTTTATTTTCTGTCAAAAACTGTTCCTGTAACGGAGACGGCAGAATGGAAAAAATAACATCTGCACTGGCACTGTTAATCTCATTTACCACACTTTCAAAGTCATTGGACTTTTCCTCTATCGCACAATGACCTGCCACCTCAATCTGTTCGTATTTTCCTACAAGGAAATGCTCCAGCTGTTCTTCCTGAGCAATGGTTTCTGCCAACAAAAATACTCTCTTATGGTTACGGATAATCCGCTTGATGAATTCCCTGAAAAAATCATGATTGATTGTCTCACTGATCCGCTGGCTGGAATGAACATCTGCCGCAATCAGAATCTCCTTCTCTCCGATTACCGCAAGATCCAGCTGTTCCATGCACGCCCGTACTGTTTCATCCCGTCCTGCCAGTTCTAGCATCTTCATATCTATGGTCTCTATGGTATTCATTACCGTGTTATCCAGATAATTTTCTACCTGCATCATTGCTTCACGGACTGTATAATTATCTACTTCTATTCCCAGTATATCGATTTTCTTTAACATCTTACACCTGTCTTATTCTGTGCATTTCCATGCGCTTTTATGCAAGTAGTATAGCAAAAGCTCCTGTTTTTTTCAACCATTGTGCAAATTTTCTGTAATTATTTTCTCCGATTGTCTTTTTACACCTTTGTAAATAAACTGACATTTTCAGACAATTTTATATGATTTTTTCAATATTGCAATGTCAATAGATTTTGTATATTTTTTTGAAAAGTTATCAACTTTATCATTTGTTCACAAAACATCCGTTCTTATTTTTTGCTATGTAAACCTATATTTTTCTCCTTTTTTCTGTGGATAATGTGTATAACTTGGTGTATAACTCCTTTTTTTCGATATTTCCACATTTTTCGATGTGGATAACTTTTGGGACTTTTTTATAATTTCCAGCACTTTTTTTCGACGTTCTTTTCTTTTTTGTGCATATTGTATATTTTCAAAAAAGAAGTGTAAAATTGTCTGATTGCAATTTACACTTCTTTTCCGTCAAATGAATTTCTTTTCCACTTTTCAAAATAGTCCCTCTTCCCCATATGTATATTTACATAATATCATATTCGTTCACATAACTATTTTGATTAGAAAATTGTATGAACAATTCCTTCTATTCTTTTTTCTAAAACTGCATCTGCGTCCAGGATTCAGGCTCTGCAGACAGCTTCGATTTCTTCTAACTCTTCCGTGGTAAATGCCGGTGCATCTACAATCTTTAAATTATCTAATATCTGCTGTGGACGGGATGCGCCAATCAGAACACTTGCTACCGTCTCATCCCTTAATATCCAGCTTAATGCCATCTGTGCCAGTGTCTGTCCACGGCGCTTTGCAATTTCATTCAGGCTCTTAATCTGCTGCATTCTTGTTTCCGTAAGGTCGGATGCATGAAGGAATCTGCCATCTCTTTTAATCCGGCTGTCCTCAGGGATTCCATTGAGATATTTATCCGTCAGCATTCCCTGTGCAAGTGGAGAAAATGCAATCACACCTTTCCCCTTCTCTTTTGCAGCTTCCAGTAATCCATTATTCTCTACCGTACGGTCAAAGATATTATAGCGGTTCTGGTTTATCACAAAAGGGCACTTTAAATCTTCTAAGATTTCAGCCGCCTGTTTCATATGTTCTCCATCGTAATTAGAGATTCCTACATATAGTGCTTTTCCGCTTCTTACAATCTGGTCTAATGCCAGCATGGTTTCTTCCAATGGCGTATCCGGATCCATTCTGTGATGATAAAAAATGTCCACATATTCAAGTCCCATACGTTTTAAGCTCTGGTCTAAGCTCGCAATCAGATACTTCCTGCTGCCATGATCCCCATAAGGTCCCGGCCACATATCAAAACCTGCTTTCGTTGTAATTAACAATTCATCGCGGTAGGCATGCAGTTCTTCCCGCATGATCCTGCCCAGATTACTCTCTGCACTGCCATATTCCGGGCCATAATTATTTGCCAGGTCAAACTGTGTGATTCCATGGTCAAATGCCGTAAAACACATTGCCTTCATGTTCTCATAATTATCATTGGTTCCAAAATTATGCCAGAAACCAAGGGACAATATTGGAAACAACAATCCGCTCTTTCCTACTCTTCTGTATTTCATGGTTTCATATCTTTGTTCTGATGCTGTATATTCCATCTGTGGTAACCTGCCTTTCCTTTCATTCTATAATAATGCGCCTCCGCCACTTTATTGGCTGATTTTATTATAATTGCAGTTTTTCCAGATAAAAATAGAATATTTTTTAATAACGTATCAAATTTTTATATCTGCTTTTTTTCAAATGTCTACCTGCAGTGTGCATCCTCGCGGAACGTTTTTTACTTTACAGGGAAGCAATTTCCTGTAAAGCAAAAAAAGGACTGACGCAACCGCAACAGTCCCTGTTTATCTTTTTCAATATTATTTCATCCTTAATTTTACCATAAACTACGAGAAACACGCTTTGTGAGTTTCTCGAGTTATCGCGGTGTTCGCCAAATCTGCATGCAAGCATGCGATTTTTCTCGCTACTCGCGTAAATCAGCTCCGGACATCCTAGAAAATACGTCTTACGGAAAGAACTGGCTTATAGTCAATCGGTGATGTAAATTTGATTCCTGAAGATGGTGTGCTGGCATGTACGATTGTGTTGTTACCAACATAAATTGCAACATGTCCACTGTAGCATACGATATCGCCCGGCTGCATCTGGTCTGTACCAACTTCATATCCGCAGCCTCTCATTGCTCCTGAAGAATGTGGTAATGATACTCCAAACTGTGCATACACACTCATTACAAATCCGGAACAGTCTGCCCCGTTTGTTAAGCTTGTTCCACCTGCTACATATGGATTACCAACGAACTGGCTTGCGAAGTTTGCAACTGCTGCTCCATCAGATCCGGATGGTGCATTGTATGTAGATGTACCACCAGATGTACTGGAGGATGAGCTGCTGCTCTTAGAAGATTTTTCTGCGGCTTTCTTTGCTGCTTCTTCTGCTGCTTTTCTTTCAGCCTCTTCTTTTGCAAGTCTTGCGGCTTCTTCTTCTTTGGATTCTGCCTGAACGAATTCAGTAGATAATGTTACATAATCAGCGGATACATATCCCTCGCCCTCTTCGATGGAAACTTTTACCCATCCATCTACAGACTCATCTGTAACTGTCAAATCATCCAGTCCTGCAACCATTCCAAGTTTCTTAGAATCGGTAGAAGGCTCTGTTCTCACAAATAAAGTAACTGCATCTTCATTTACAGTTGCTACACGACGTCCGACGGAACGGGCCAGTTCTTCATTGCCGACTACTACATATTCACTCTTAACGTAACCGGTAACGGTACCAGAAGTAATCTGATACCAGCCATCTACGGTCTGCTGGACGGTTGCTGCTGAATTATTATAAAGCTTACCAAGCACCTCACTGTCTTCTGATGCTTCGCTTCTGATATTTACATAGTTATCAACCTGTGCAATTGCCACATTTGCGAACGGATCTTCTTCTGCCGGCTGTGCCTCTTCTGCTGTATCCTGCTGTGCTGCATCCCCTTCTGTAACAACAGGTGTGTCATTATTCTGTGCAGTTGCCACATTCGCCTTTGCTACAAGCTCACTGCTTGCCATATAATTGCTGAATGTCAAAGAAAAACCTGCTACTAATGTGTCATTGGAAGCCCCCACTTCCATTGCTGAAGTAACACCTGCGACTGGTGCTGCATATGTTGTTGCATTGCTTCCAGTGATTAATAATGCGCTTGCGAGTCCGCAGGCTGTTAATCTTAACGCTTTCTTATACATAAAAACCTCCAAAACTAACGATTTGTTACAAATTTATTACATTTATTACAGAGTCATTATAGCGCAGCTAATCTGTCATGTCAACCTAAAATTCCCGCTTTTTTTTACATCATTCTTTCCATTCTTTTACGAAATTGCTCCATCACTTTCCATAGAAGCAATGGCATTGGCGCCATCTGCTACTGCAGTTACCACCTGACGCAGCTGCTTTGTTCTGACATCTCCCACTGCATATATGCCAGGCACACTGCTCCTTCCATCCTCTCCGGCTTTGATATATCCTGTATCATCCAATGCCAGATCCGGTATTACTTTTACGGTATTCGGCACCATTCCCACAGCAATAAAAATGCCATTTACCGGAAGCATTTTTTCTTCCTGTGTCTTCTTATTTAATATTTTGATTTTCTCTACCATTCCTTCCCCGCAGATTTCCTCTACTACGGTATCATATAATATTTCAATTTTTTCATTTGTCTGCACCTGCTCCGCCAACACTTTTGCGCCACGGAAACTGTCTCTCCGGTGAATGAGGTATACTTTTTCACAACCTCTTGCCAAAAAGAGTGCATCCTCTAACGCAACATCACCACCGCCTGCCACCGCAACAGTCCGATTCCGGAAAAATGCTCCATCGCAGGTAGCACAATACGAAACTCCCATACCGGTAAGTCTTTCCTCCCCCGGTACCCCAAGTTTCCGGTAAGATGCTCCTGATGCAATGATTACTGCTTTTGCTTCATACTGTTTCTGATTTGTTGTTACAAGTTTCTTTTCCTGCTTATCCTCCACCGATACGACCTGTTCTTTTGCAAAGGTTACACCGCTCTTTTGGGCATGTTCACGCATCTTCTGCGCCAGTTCAAATCCACCAACTCCCGGCAGTCCCGGATAGTTGTCCACCTCACTGGTATTGACAATCTGGCCTCCACTCATAGGTTTTTCTTCTATTATAAGTGTATCAAATTTTGCTCTTCCTGCATAAATTGCTGCTGACAGCCCCGCAGGACCGCTTCCTATTATAATCACATCATACATGTTATGGTTCCTCCATTTCTTCAGCAGGATAAGTATACCACCTTTTCCAAAATATATGAATGTTTCCTTGCTTTTTCTAATCTGCCATGCCATAATGAAAGTACATATCAAAGCAGAAAGGATGTGACTGATATGGATATTGCAGCATTAAACAATACTGCTTTAAGCGCACTCAACAGTGCCTCTACTCCAACCAGCGAAGCGATTGGAGTTGCAATGCTGAGTAACCAGCTGGATGTCAGTCAGAGTATGAGTGACAGCCTGATTCGTGCCATGGAATTGTCTGTAAATCCTGCTGTTGGCGGGAACTTTGATGTCTCCGTTTAAATCCACTGTATGGTTTTGCAAGACAATACATTGCAACGCAAAAGACCGGAATCTTTTTCTTCCTTCAGGGAGACTTTAAAATTTCCGGTCTTTTTCTATGTTTCCTTGTCTTATTTCATTGCGATTGCTTCGATTTCAAGCATAACGTCTTTTGGAAGACGTGCTACTTCTACGCAGCTTCTTGCCGGGAAATCGGTGGTAAAGAATGTCTTATAAACCTCATTAATTGCTGCGAAATCATTCATCTCTTTGATGAATACAGTCGTCTTAACCACTTTGTCCATATTTGTACCTGCTGCTTCTAAAAGATTGGAAAGGTTGGTCAGCGCCTGTTTTGCCTGTGCTACAGAGCCTTCCGGAATCTCGCCGGTTGCCGGTACAACAGGAATAATACCAGAAGTATATACCATTCCATTTACTTCAATTGCCTGTGAATATGGTCCGATTGCTGCCGGTGCTTTTTCTGTTGCGATTACTTTCTTCATGTCTCGTTCCTTCTTTCTTTATTTAAATAATAACTATTCGCGGTGCTCGCCAAATCTGCATGCAAACATGCGGTTTTTCTGGCTGCTCGCGTAAATTAACTGTTTTTACGGATTGCGTGCTCGCTGAGGGTTATCTTTCTCTCCTTATAGAGTCTGCCTACAGCGCGCTTGAATGCTGCCTTGCTAAGTCCGGTTTCCCTCATGATTACTTCCGGTGATGCCTTTTCTGTAAATGGCAGTACACCGGCATAGGAATCTATCACTTCCATTACCTTCTGTGCATCGCTGTCCATCTGAAGGTAAGCTTTTTCCCGAAGGGTAATATCCAGTTTGCCATCCGGTTTTACATTGACTACCCTGGCAGCAATTACATCCCCTATCCGAAGATGGCTGCTGTCCTCATGCTTGGAAATCATTGCAGAATATTTATCATCCACCGCTGCAAAGGTTCCAAAATTATCACTGAATTCATAGATTCTTGCTTCTACTTCATCCCCTGCTTTATATGGAGAATCTTTGCTTAAAAGGTCATAAAGATTCTTCATGCTGGCACAAAGTCTGCGGCTCTTATCAATATATAAAGTTACCATGACTTCATCCCCGGCATTTACCTTGCGGGTCATCTCCTTATAAGGAAGGAATAAATCCTTTTCCAGTCCCCAGTCTAAAAATGCTCCTATTTTACCAACTTCCAATACCGGAAGCACTGCAAGCTGTCCCAGTACCAATTTCGGTTCATGGGTGGTTGCAATCAGGCGGTCTTTGGAATCCCGGTATAAAAAGATTTCTACTTTATCTCCAATGCAAAGTCCCTCCGGCACCTGTTTTTCCGGCAAAAGCACTCTGGTCTCATCCTCCGGATTTTCTGCCAGATACATTCCAAATTCAACTTTCTTTACTGCTGTCAGTTCCTGTTTTTCTCCAAGATTCATATTTTCCTGCTTTCTATTGTTCAAATTCTACAATGGCATATGGCTTCTGCTCTTCATCCGCCAGTGATACCAGATACATTTTATCATCTGCATATACAAATGGGAATACCTTGTCTCCTAGTACTGCTGCTTTCCGGTATTCTGCCCGCATTTTATGGATATTAAAATTCTCAGGCAGATAATTCTTTGCCATGGCAATATACTGTTCATTATTTACATGATGATTGGTATCAATCTGCTCCGGGCGAATCTGAAAGCTTTCCTTTTCCTGCATTTTCTCCGGAAGTTTTATCTTTCTGTCCGCATAGTCCATTTTGAAAGGCTCTTCCATCTGATATTCTTCTAACATCTTATCAGAAATCCGTGCCGGTCTTTCCCTCTTTAAATCCATAAAAATCCACTGGGAATCCGCATAAGCACAGATTTTTCCCTCAGCATCCTCTATGGTAAAATTACGATAACCATAAAAACCTTTAAAGTTATATGGCCAGGTCTTTACTGTTATTTTTTCTCCAAGAACCGGCCGCCGTTCTACCACAATCTGCCAGGATGCCAAAAACCATGCCTGTGCATGCTCCTTCAAATAGTCCACGCCAATTCCAAGATCCTCTGACTGGAATATACAACAATCCTGCAGATAATTAGTCAATGCCTGAAATGTCATCTTCTGTCCGCTGTCTGCTTCACTATATCTTACTCTGCTTTTCATGGAATACATAGATGTGTCCTCCTTGTAAATGCCTGGCTATTAAAAAGAATGTGCCTGGGCACATTCTCGCGCCTGCGACATCTACCTTATACGCCGCAGTGCGCATCCTCGCGGATCGTTTTTTACTTTACAGGAAAGCAAGTTCCTGTAAAGTAAAAAAACACCACGCTGCTGTGGTGTTTTCATGAGCAGGGCTACAAGGATTCGAACCTTGAAATGACGGAGTCAGAGTCCGTTGCCTTACCGTTTGGCGATAGCCCTTTGTTGTGTCAACAATGGGTATTCTACATGAAAACATTCCATTCGTCAAGCACTTTTTCGATTTTTTTTCGATTTCCAAAATTTCAACCTTTTTTTCAACATATCTGATTTTTTATAAGCTGCATAGAAGCTTGGCTCTAAATTTGTCCCTATGCAGCCTTTTTATGCCGACTGTAGCACACCCAGTATTCAGTTTTACGCAAATTACCCTAGCAAAATAGAGCTGTCACATGACAGCCTGTTTTATCTATCTTCCATTTATGCAAGATGTGAAACCTCTTCCCAGAAGAAATCCTTCGCATTTCTATACTTGAACATCCGCCGGGGATATGTATTTATCCAGTCCTGCACCTGTTCCAGTTCTGCAGGTGATACCTTGTCAAACTCCGTTCCCTTCGGATAATGCCGTCTTACCATCTTGTTGTTATTCTCATTACTTCCACGCTCATAGCTGCAGAACGGATGACAATAGTATAACTTAGTTCTGTCCCCCTGTCCATAATAAGACCGTTCTATTCCCCGGCAGTCGGAAAACTCCTGTCCATTGTCTACCGTGATTGTCCGGAACACCTTCTGGAAAAGCTCTGCTCCCCAGCGTCTTTCCAGTGCATCCAGTGTGCGTACGACTGATTCCGCTGTCTTATCCTTCTGCTTAAAGATAAGCTCATATCTTGTCTTACGCTCGGTCAGGACAAGAAGTGTATTCTTCGGAGCTCCCTTTTTCAGTTTTCCGATAACGCTGTCCATCTCCCAGTGTCCAAACTCGATACGGTCATCAACGCTGCATGGTCGCTTCTCGATACTGTCCCCTTCTCTTACACGCTTCTGTACCTTCACCTTATGATACGTCCGCTTCTTATACCGTTTTGCAGGCAAATCCTTGTTTGTCAGGGAAAGGAACACGCCTTTGTCAATGTAGCTGTAAAGGGTCACAACGCAGATACTGGTATTAAACTCCTTATCTTTTCCGCTGGCTTTTAACTCACCCAGTACCGCTTCCGGACTGTACCCTTCTTTCGCTATCTTCTCTTCAAGATAATTCGCATAGGCTATGTCATTCCCTATCTTAAGCTGCGTACCTCTTACCTTAAGGTTCTCTTCACATCTCCGCTGTGCTATCTCCGGACTGTATCTCATCTCATCCTTAAGGTAATCCCTTTTCCGGTGCATGTAGCTTCCTCTCCGCAGCTCATTATATACTGTACTCCGGTTCACACCAAGCTGTCGTGCTACTTCACTTTTACTGTGTCCCTGTCTCAGCAACATTTCCAAGCGAATCCTGTCTTCCCACTTCAACTGATGAAACCCTTTCATATGCTCACACCCCTCTTTCGTACTTGCCTTGTCTACTTAAAGCTTATCCCAAAATCTTCCAAGCGTCAACTTTTTGCCGCTGGTAATTTCTTCCAGTTTTTCCGCTGCACCTGTCCTGTGTCAGAATGTTTCAGTTGTAACATTGTAGCAGTGTTTCTGCTGATGCAGATGTTTAAAATTTGTCCCAAACGTGTTTCTGCGTGTAACGGATGTTGCATCATATCACCCTTTCACCTGTGTTTTTTATAGCAAAAATGTATTTATTTGTTTCAATTTGTTTCCGTTATGCCGGAAATTTCATGCTTTCACCTGTGTTTTTCGTTGCAAAAATGTAACATTTGAGCCAAAAATCCCCAAACCGAATTTGCAAGATACGCACTTTGTCCTACTTTCTTAGAAAGTAGTCGTGCATCTTGTCAGGGGACGTCCCCTGAGACCCCGGAAGCCATATAAAAGGGCATAAAAAAAGGAGCAGCTCCCGGAAGGAAACTGCCCCATTTTTCATCTGTCGTATATTATATTTTTACTCGTTCTGTCCGTTCTTTCCGTCCTGTTCCTCCTGCTCTTCCTGTTCTTCTTTCTGATACTCCTTTTGTGCTTTCTTTTTCTCCCTCAGCATATAAACTCCAACTCCGGAAAGGAAAAGAACAAGCAGCATAGGAATCACTAACGTATTATCTCCGGTCTTTGGTCTTGGAGCTGTCGGCTGTTCCGGTGCAGGTGGATTTGTAATGTCAACACTCTGTGCTGCAGCGTCAAGGTCATGGTGTACTGCAACCTCTTTTCCATCACGATAGCAGCTCTCAAAAGCTACCACAGTTTTTCCACCCAGTGCCGAGCCATCAAAGGTAAAGGTAAGCTCCACGCTTCCATCCGGCTGCTCCGGTGTAAAGGTTACTTCCTGCGTTACCTCTTTTCCGTCAATGAGCAGTGGTTCTCCGGTTGCCTTATCCATAAGTGTACCTTTCATGGTGTACTCTTTGCCGACTGTCAGGTTGTGGTATGGCACGGTATCAGTAAGGCTCATTTCCTTGTCTGCCTTTGCTTCATGCGTTCCGGTTACATCATCCTTAAGCTCTGTTTCGATTACCGGAATCGTTACGCTCTGCTCTGCAGCGTCAAGGTCATGGTGTACTGCAATCTCTTTTTCCTCATAATAGCAGCTTTCAAAGGCTACCACAGTTTTTCCACCCAATGCCGAGCCATCAAAGGTAAAGGTAAGCTCTACGCTTCCATCCGGTTCGTCCGGTGTAAAGGTTACTTCCTGCGTTACCTCTTTTCCATCAATGAGCAGCGGTTCTCCGGTTGCCTTATCCATAAGGCTTCCCTTCATGGTGTACTCTCTGCCCGGAATCAGACTATGATATTCCACGGTATCAGTAAGGCTCATTTCCTTATCTGCCTTTGCTTCGTGCTTCTTTGTCACATCATCCAAAAGATTGGTATTAATCTTCGGGAAATAAATGGTCTGCTCCTTATCCTTGATGTTCTCATGGGAAGCAATGTTTCTTGCCCGGTAATATACCTTTTCAAACACAACCACGGATTTTCCCTCAAGGTCGGAAGCATTCAGGGTGTAAGTCATTTCTACGGTTTCTTTGTTCTTTGTTGCAGTAAAGATATGTTTTGCTGTTACCTGCTTTCCATTCACCAGCAGCGGTGTATTTGTATCTCTGTCCATCAGAACACCCTCGACACGGTATTCACGCTGCGGAATAACACCGTCCAGCGTTACCTCGTCTGTGATGGAAATTTCTTTCTCCGCTGCAGCGTGCTGCTCATCCGTGCCGGTGATTCTTGCCTTTGTAGTTACCGTAACAGGCGGTTCTTCGCCCTCATTTTCAATGTTATTTAACTCTACGGTATAACCATTCCGGCTGATATGAAGTGTTCCGTGGAACATTTCCTTGCCGACATTAGCATAGCTTTCCAGCTCATCAATGGCATAATCTCCATATGGCAAAGCTCCCAGGGAATCGTCCACTGCTGCCATTGCTCCGCCTGCTGTCTGACCAAACCAGATACCATCATCTACACCACCGCCATTGGTATTCTGTGAATGTGGATTCCAGCTGCTTTCGGATGAATAATAGCCGTTCTCGTCTGTGGTAAAGGTATGCTTTTCTCCGGTGGCAACGCTTGTTACCTCAAACTGCACGCCCGGCATTCCGTCCTGTGTCTTGGAATCAATCTTTCGTAAGGAGAAGTCCCCACGCTTTACCTTGTCCTTAATGGCGGTATCTTCCAGTGTCAGGTCAACATACTGTCCGTTTTTCTCAATGGTAAATGTCCGGATAACCTCACCAGCAAGAAGATAGCCTGCAGGTGCTTTTACCTCGATTGCCATATACTTTCCACTTGGCAGCGTATCGGCTGCAGTCTGTGCTGCTCCGTTCTCATCCGTGGTAAGCTTCGTGACAATCTGTCCCTTGGTATAGGTCACTCCGTTTACAATAACCGGATTTTCATTAGCTGTGACAATGTTAACCTCTGCTCCGGCAAGGGTTGCCCCGCCCATCGGCGTGGTATCTCCGGTTTCATAATCACGTTTCTGCAGCTTCACACCACCACGGATTACCTTATCCTGCACTCCCTTATCCGCTGTAAGGTCTACAATTACCCCATTCTCACGGATAGAAAATGTTCCCTCTGTTACTCCGGAAATCTGATAACCTGCAGGTGCTTTTGTCTCTTTCCACTTGTAATCACCATGTGGCAGTGCATCCGCTGTGGTCTGTGCTGTTCCGGTGCTGTCTGTAGTCAGTGTAAGCACGGTCTGTCCCGGCTCGTATGTGCTGCCATTGGCATATACGGCATTTGCTCCGTTATTGATAATGTCAATCTTGGCATTGGAAAAGTTACCATTTCCCTGTGGGGTTGCTCCGTTCTCATAGTCACGCTTCTGAATCTTCACACCGCCACGGATTACCTGTTCTTTGACAACCGGCTGATTGTAAGTATTTACATTTTCATCTAAACCATCTGTAGTAACTTTGCGAATAAATACTGTATCATCTATCAGATAACCTGCAGGTGCTTTTGTTTCCTGAATGGTTATTGTACCCATAGGGATGGTCGGAAATGAATTTGAATTATAATAGAATTCATCACCAGCCACTTTATAATCAGTGCTATATCGTGCTATTCCTCGCTCATTAGTTCTAAATACCCAAGTACGAATAGCGGTCTGTCCCTGTGCTGCAGGGTCGGTATCGTAAAGTCCATCATAATACTTAATCGTAAACTCTGCCCCAGCAAGGGAAGCACTTCCCTGTGGCTTTTCTGCATTTGTTTCCTTGTCCACTTTACCCAACACAATATAAATAGGGTCGGACTGCGGAACGTCCTTTACTTCGATACTTGTATTCTGTCCACCAGTAATGGAAACCGGATAGACTGTTTCATCCAGTGCAAAGCCTTTCGGTGCTGTTATCTCTTTTACATAAACAGTGCCGGGACTTACTTCCATGGAATTTGTGTTGCCGGATGCATCCGTGGTAAGTGTTCCCTTAAGGTCAGTGCATCCAGCGTCACCATACACCCCATACACAGCGTCTTTCAGAGAGTAGCAGCTGTTACCGTCTGTAATGGATGGATTTGCAGATACTTTCTTTAAGCTTACCGAACCCACTGGATTATAAAAATATCCGAATCCCATGGTTTGTCCGGATGTTCCAAAGGTAAATGCTGCAAAATCTGAAGGAACTGTCCATGCATAGGAGTTAATCAGATTTACCATGTTTTTGATACCTTCTGCCGAGCCTGCATTGCCCTTAAATGCGTCAGAATCATCACTGCAGCCATCATACACCCATGATAAAGCCATGTGGGTAATTACATAGGCATATGGACGTACATTGTCCTGCAGCATATGGTACATACCCAGCTCACTTTCATATCCCGGTCCACCATAGCCATAATAAGCTACTGCAGAAAGCAGTGCATCATTCGATACCGAAGCGGTATACTGTCCGTTGCTTGGATTCTTCCTGCTCGGCTCAAGACAATAGACAATCGTTCCATCGGAAAGACTGTACTGATGTGTCTGATAACCATTATAGTTTATGGTGCTTCCAACCGTTAGATCCACGTTAAAATCATAGTTGCCGGAAGCATAAGTCTTGACTATCAATCCCTCGTCTGCACTGCTGAGAGCTATCTGCTCTTCCTCATGCTCCTGATTGAGTTCTGCTGCTTTCTGTACAATTTCGTTAAATTCGTCAGAAAGAATTGTTTCTTCCTGCTCCGGCACGTTCTCCGCAAATGCAGTAAGCGGACTTACCGCAAGGCAGAGACACATAACCGCAGCAATCATTTTTTTCATTGCCTTCATCGTATCATCCTCCTTTGTCTAAGGCATAAAAAAAGAACTGACTCTTTGCCAGTTCCACTCTATAAGTCATATGCAGTTGTATGCTATCCCCCTTTCCTATGGATTCTTGTACCGGAATCCGGTACTTTTATCTATAAAAAAAGGATTCAAGGGATAGTCCCTCAAATCCTCTTTTTATCACTTATTTTGTTGCTCCACATCCGCTGCACTGTTCATACGGTGCGGTATCCTGTACCCATACCTGCTTGGTTTCTGCATCATGGTGCCTTGTTCCGGTCTGTACTTTTTCTCCGGTGCTATAATATCCACCTTTATCTTCTCCTGCAAGTATATGTGCTTCAATGTGGTCTCCAACTTGTTCCTCTGACCAACTGCTTATATCAGTATTGCAAGTGCTGCAGCGTGTAACCTCACGCATTTCATATATCGGCTCGTCCCACGCTTCCTTGACAACCTGTGTTTCATAATGTCCGGTGCCCTCATGCGTTACCCATGTATGAACATGTGCCGGAGTGCTGTTGCCTGTTCCTGCAGAACTACTGGTATTGTTTGCCGTAGTCGGTGCGGTCTGTGTTGTCTGTGCTGCAGCATTGTTTCCAGTGCTGCTTTCAGTTGTATTGCTTACTGCCTTGCTGCCGGAAGCGTTCCTGCTGCTCTTCGGCTTCTCAGTATTGGTATCTGCAGCCTGTGTTGTTGCTGCAGCTTCTCTCTCTGTTGTGCTGCTCTCCAGCTTACCGGATGTTTCCGGTTCTGCTGCTTCGCTCTCCGGTTCTTCCGTTCCGGTTACTTCTGCTACTGCTTCTGTTTCCGGCTCTTCCGTAACCTCTTCCACGCTCTCTGTATCAACGATACTTTCCTTTGCTGTGGTATCTGCCTTACTTCCGCAGGCGGTCATACTTGCTGCCACCATCAACATGGTTGCAATAACTGCTAATCTCTTCTTCATAAGCTGCTCCTTTCTGCTCCCAGCCTTACGGCTTCATTTCGTTTTTCATGGGTTCGTCCAGCAGGCTTTCCATACTTACATCCAAAGCCTTTGCTATCCGGTATACTGTGCCTGACTGACTTCTTGTAAGCTTAATCCTTTCATTACACAAGTCCACGATTCCGGCTCTTGATAATCCGGTCATCATTGCCAGTCGGTACATTGTTATGCCTTTTTCGTCTAATAATTCTTTCAATCCCATATGTTCTTCTCTCCTTTAATTATAATACGGCTGTTCCCCTTATGCAATAGGGGCGCTCCTATTTATCAATAAGAACACCCCTACCTGAAAGGAGAATGATAAGTAAAACAAAAGTATGTCTTTTGAAGACAAGCATAATATATCATACGAGCGTACGCTTCGCTAGTCCTCTTTAGTCCACTGATTTAAAGTGATTTATCTGCTCCGCTGTGCCTTTGCTTCGCATTACTGGTATTGAAAACTCTTCCCCGGCAATCCTGCAGCTTGCTGCAGCAACAATTCTTCCATGCTCGGCATGGTCGGCAGGATCTGACAGGCAATCCAGCCGGATTCCTGCAGAAATAATATGCTATCACACGCACCGTGTGGAACACATATATAGGAATGAATATGCCCAGCTCTGTAAATGCCGATAAATCCCATAAAATAAGGCTTTGCGGAGTTATCCACTGTCCCATTTTTTAGACTGATATATCCGGTATACGTCCCATAATTTAGACTATTTTTAAATATGCCCTGTTTCTTGGACTATTATTTTTGCACTGTCCATCTTTTTAGACTGAAATACCCATAAAAAACAGGGCATACACCGTATCTTTCCAGTGTATGCCCTGTCAAAATCCTTTATTCACTTCTTAGTCCCCTCTGATATATCTGTAGCTTTGTATTTTGCCCAAGAATCGACTTTTTTATTGCACCACAAGATTTCCCTGTCCATATGGTTTTACATGGTTTCAGGGATTTCTAAGGCTTTCTTTAACAGCTTATGTATGTATTTGTTCTGCAGTGTCCTTTCTGAATACCGGATTCCGTCAATGCTCTGCCGGATGCAGCTCTTCACTCTCTCGAACAGGCTCTTTCTGTCCTCATAATTCTGATACTGTACCGGAAGATATGCCACATCCTCAAGCTCCTGCTTCTCATAAGAAATATGCAGCCTGTGACACTCTTTCTTTACCAGTCCCTCTAAGTACCAGTTCCGCTCTGCCTTCCACTCCTTGTCCCGTGGTGTCAGGTGTTCAAATTCCCGGCTCCGGTACTCTATGGAATAGTTGCCCTTATCTATGAATATCCGGAAGAAATGCTTTAAGGTATGAAGATATGACCGCAGCACTTTTCTGCTCACTTTGAGGAGCTTTGCAAACTTCTCATAAAAACGCTGGAATCCGATTTTCATACGTCCGCTGCCTTCATGCGTACACTTAAGGAAGTAAAACAGAAGATATTTTTCATGCGGTTTCAAGTTCCGGAACTGCTTACTGTGAAATGCTTTCCGGTTCAGATTTACATATCCCTTTGATAAGGACTGCTTGTTCGGAAAAGCGTTATCAAGGATGCAGATGTCATAATCTACCTCACTGTTCTTTTCATATGTGATAATGTTCTTCTCCTTAAGACCATAAAGGGCATTATAAAAAGACTGTTTGCACATACCTGTATGCTGCATGACATCCAGATAGAAAACACCCTCTACACATCCTGTCTCCTGATTCTCTGCCTTTACCACATAAAGCAGCAGATTCCATTCACATTCTGTCAAGCTATGCAATTTGTCTATTAATTCATACCCTAGCTTCATAAGTACACCCTTTACTTGTTATATCTCTCCCGCTTTACCATAATATCTGCAATGGTCAGGTCGGAATTGTAAACATTTATGATTTCCTGTAAGCCATCTTTCAGCCGCTTTGCAAAGTAACTATGTGCATGTCCAAACTCCAGCTCCACTGCATTCCATTTCTTATTCTCTACATATACCGCCGTCAGAATGTCGTAATATGTTGCCGGAAGGCTCAGATAACATGCCCATACACGGTTAATGTCCTGCTCGTCCTCTGTCAGCCTCCACATCATCTTAGCAAGCTCCGCTCGCCGGTTGTGGACTACAATTTCACCCTTTAATATGAAATCGGCTAAATCCTTTGGAATTCCCCCTTTTTTATTCAAACATATGCCGGCTTCATTAGAACCATTGGAAGATAATACCAGGGATTCTACTCCTGTATTATTCTCCATTTCCATATACAACTGGAATATTTTCTTCCTGATACCCCTTAAAATACCATCATGATTTCTTAAAATATCCTTTACCTTTGCTTCTGTCATCTGTATCATATTTCTACTCTCCTAACTCCGGCTGCTTACAGCATACCCAGTAAATAAATCATTTTGAAAAAGCTGCTGTCCTTTTCATCCAGCCATTCAATCAATGCTTTTATCTTTCTATCCATGCTCTACAACCTCTCCTGCTATTTTCCGGTAACCACCTTGTCTGTGACATCCTCTACATAAAAAACGTGAAGCTGACCATTTCTATCGTACTTATATGTATACAGCTTTCCATCAGATATAAATGTTTCATCATTGAAAAAAGCACAATCTCCGTACTCTCTTCGTATAACCTCTTGCGGATTATATTTCTCCACATAGTCAAAAATGGGATTTATTATAGCGATACCGAAAACAACAGCTGCTAACTTTGCAAGAAAGATAAAACCTTTCAATATCTTGATGCTCTTTTCATTCATCCTGCTTCTCTTTCCCCCTTCCGGTAATCACCTTGTCTGTGACATCCTCTTCATAAAAAACATGAAGCTGACCATCTTTATCGTACTCGTACACATATAACTTTCCGTCAGATATAAATGTTTCATCATCGAAAAAAGTGCATTCTCCGTACTCTCTTCGGATAAGTTCTTCTGCAGTCATATTTGTTTCACTCGGTTCTTCCATAGGTTCTTCCATAATATCCATCATAAGAGCAAGATATAAAGTGCCTGCAAAAAAAATAACTACTGGTATTAATATCCTTACAACATCCGGCATTAGAACACCCCCTTTCCGGACAAAAAAAGAAAATCGACTGTAGTTTGTTGCGACTACTGTCGATTTTCATTCTAAAACTTTCCATTTTTTTTCGATTTTTTGCAAAAAGTTTTTACAGGTCATCAAAAAACCTTGATTGTACCGTTCAAATCTGCAAATTCAATGGTCTCTTCCCACATCAGCTTTGCCTTTCCACTGGTGGAATCCGTAAGTTTCTTTTCTAATTCCAGACACTGTTCTAACGGTACTGCTGCATCCAGTTCCACACCTTCTGCATATTCGGTATCCATAATCGTAACGCCCTGTTCTGCTAGAAGATACTGTATCTTGCCAAGTCCTGTATAATCCGTACTTATCTTAAGACGCTTTCCCGGTCTCTTTTCAATGATGGTACAATTCTTTAAGCCCTCCTGTACAGCACCCTGATAAGCACGCACCAGTCCACCGGTTCCCAGAAGTGTTCCACCAAAATACCGGGTTACTACTACCACTACATCCCGGATGCCCTCCCGTAAAAGTACGTCTAACATCGGACGGCCTGCTGTGCCGGAAGGTTCTCCGTCATCCGAGCAGCGGGTCAGCTCCTGATTTCTTCCTATTATAAATGCGGAGCAGTTATGTCTTGCATCCCAGTATTTTTTCTTCATAGCATTGATATATGCTACCGCTTCCTCTTCTGTGGTAACTGGTGCAATATTTGCAATAAACCGCGATTTTTTCTCTTCAATCTCACCACTGCCGCCTTCATATATTACTTTTCCGTTTGAAACTTCTGACATATTGCATTGCTCCTGCCTCTTTTTTCGTTTCCTTATTGTAGCATGATTTCCATTTTTCCTGCAAGGAAACCTTAAGAATTTCTTATCAAAACCTTGCGTTTTTACTTTTTTCTTTATTATATGGTATCTTTTTGCTATAATAAGAAAATAATGTTATTAATCCAAAGGAGGCACATTATGAATTATGGAAAGAAGAGTACCGCCAGGAAGGAAAAAGAGCTCACTTCCAAAGGTACTATGGTCCGTAAGAAGTTTTCCGTAATTTTCTGCAAGACTCTACTGATCTGCTTTTTCTTAGCAGCTGTCGTCGGTATTTGTGCAGGAATCGGAATCTTCAAAGGAATCATTGATTCTGCACCAGATATAGATGATATTGATGCAAGTCCTACCGGACAGCTCTCTACCGTTCTTGACGATGAGGGTAATGAAATTGCCACTCTGGTTACTTCCGGTACAAATCGTGACCCGGTAACCATTGACAAGATGCCGATTAATCTTCAGCATGCATTCGTAGCCATCGAAGATGAACGTTTTTACGATCACAACGGAATTGATATCAAAGGAATCATCCGTGCCGGCTTCAAAGGCATTGCATCCGGTTTTCATTTTCATCAGGGAGCCAGCACAATTACACAGCAGCTTCTGAAAAACAACGTCTTCACCGACTGGACAAGCGAAGACAGTATGGCTGATAAGTTTGAGCGTAAAATACAGGAACAGTATCTGGCTGTACAGCTTGAAAAAAGAGAATCTAAGAACTGGATTCTGGAAAATTACTTAAACACCATTAACCTTGGTCAGAATACCCTTGGTGTCCAGGCTGCATCCAAACGATATTTTAACAAAGATGTATCTGACTTAACACTTTCTGAGTGTGCAGTAATTGCAGCGATTACCAAGAGTCCGACAAAGTATAATCCGATTACTAACCCGGACAACAACGCATCCCGCCGTAAAGAGGTCTTAGACAATATGTTAGACCAGGGTTATATTTCGCAGGAAGAACACGACGAAGCATTAGAAGATAATGTCTACGACCGTATTCAGATTGTAGATAACAGCACTTCTTCTACTGCAAATGTCAACTCCTACTTTGTGGATACCCTTACCGACCAGGTAATGGATGACTTAATCAATGAATTAGGTTATACCGAGACACAGGCTTTCAATGCACTCTATGGTGGTGGTCTTACCATTTACTCCACCCAGAATACTAATCTCCAGCAGATTTGTGATGAGGAAGTCAATAACTTAGATAACTACAATGGTCAGGTGGAATATTCTTTCTCCTACCGTCTTTCCATCCAGAAAGCCGATGGTACACTGCAGAATTACAGTGAACAGACCATGCTCACCTACTATCGTGAAAAAACCGGTAATAATAGCTACAACATCAACTTCAGTTCCAAAGAAGATGCCCAGGCTGCCATTGACCAGTATAAAGCAGATATTATGGAAGAGGGAGATACCATCCCGGGCAGCGGCGAATCCGTTACCTTTACGATTCAGCCACAGGCTTCCCTTACACTGATGGATCAGGCTACCGGTGAAGTGAAAGCATTAGTTGGTGGCCGTGGTGATAAAACCGCAAACAAAACCTTAAACCGGGCTTCTGATACCACCAGACAGCCGGGTTCCACCTTCAAGATTTTAGCTGCTTATGCACCTGCTCTTGACAGTGGCGGAATGACCTTAGCTTCTGTAGAAGATGATGCTCCTTATTCTTATACCAATGGACGTTCTCTTCGTAACTACGATGGCCAGTATCGCGGATTTACTACTTTAAGAGAAGCAATCTGCCACTCCATCAATATTGTAACAGTTAAGACCCTCACCGATATCAGTACCGATTTAGGTTACAGTTATTTACAGAATTTTGGATTTACCACCTTAGATGCTGAACATGATAATAATCAGGCTCTCTGCCTTGGAGGTATCTATAAAGGTGTTACCAATTTAGAATTAACTGCCGCCTATGCGACCGTTGCAAATGGCGGTACTTATACCAAACCAAGATTCTATACCAAGATTTTAGACCATGACGGAAATGTTTTAATTGACAATACTCCGCAGACCCATACTGTATTAAAGGACACCACTGCATGGCTCTTAACCAATGCCATGGAAGATGTTGTTACCTCCGGTACCGGTACAATCGTTAACTTCGGTTCTATGCCGATTGCCGGTAAAACAGGTACTACAACCTCTGACCGCGATGCTCTTTTCATAGGATACACACCATATTATACCTGTGGTGTATGGGGCGGATATGATGATAACAGCGAACTTTCCAGCACCAGATATCCAAAGTTAATCTGGAAAGCAGTTATGTCCCGTGTTCATGAAAATCTGGAATATAAAGACTTTACTATGCCAAGCGGAATTACTTCTGCTGTCGTATGTAAGAAATCCGGAAAACTTGCCGTAGAAGGTTTATGTGACTGTGATCCGCGTGGCAGCATGGTTGAAACAGAATATTTTGCAACCGGCACAGTTCCAACAGAAGTATGTGACCATCATGTCAGTGCAACAATCTGTACTTCCTCCGGAATGCTTGCAAATGAATATTGTCCGGAAGAAACAAAACAGGCTGGTATCTATATCGTTGGCGGTTCTGAAGGTACGGATGATTCTCCATATCTTATGACAGATGAATTATCCAACAGCACCTGTAACGTACACACTTCAAGTTCCGTTACACAGCCTTCCACCCCATCTACTAATACAACAGATACCTCTAATCCAACCAGTGGAAGTCTTACCGGTGGTGGGGATAATACTACACCAGATCATGGTAATACCGGAACCGGAACCAGTACAAATACCGGTGGTGATACCGGAACCAATGGTGGTACAGGAACCGGCAGCAATACAGGAACCGGTGGTG
>ERZ779932.187-NODE-187-length-28146-cov-5.718486_pt1 | contig 28146 bp, 24 predicted proteins | sample MGYA00511064_ERZ779932 | MGnify/ENA primary metagenome ERZ779932 (study PRJEB29588, sample SAMEA1966821) | human gut metagenome | biome: human gut; feature: human-associated habitat; material: faeces | place: Denmark | collected 2008/2010 ...
ACAGCGCCCCAGCAAAAACCGGAAAACGGGCGGCGGCTGACACAGACAAAAAACAAGCCGCAGAAAAACGATACGGAGGACAAACGGCTGCTGACAATACACAAGCAGCTGAAAAGCGGAGCGGAGAACAAGCGGCAGCTGGCGGAAGCCGCGGTTTTCGGCATACTGCTCGTTGCCGGGCTGAGCATCTGGCCGTTGTATCAGCACTATTTCCTCAACGTCGGGTTTGACTTTGTGCCGCCGCAGGAACATCTGTCGCTTAAAAGCTACGGCTTGTGGCAGCGGTTTAACCCGCTCGGTGCCCTGTTTTATCCGCAAATGTTTTATAATGATTTCGGCATTAACCTGTGGGAGACGATGACAAAAACGGCGCTGTTCGGGCAATGGGACTTCTCTATGCGCGGGGCGGACATTATGGGGCTGATTACGGCGCTGGTTCTGATTTATAAAGCCTTGCTGGTTTTGGCGGTTGTTGCGGCCGCTTATCTGGGCGTCAAGAAACGGCAGACACAGGCATTCTGGCTGACAATGATTTTACTGGCGGGGATTATCGCAGGGCAGATTATGTTCGGCCTTAAGCACCCGTATATGTGTAATCAGGATTTTCGCTATGTCGCAATTATCACGCTGCCGGTTGCGCTGCTGCTGGCACAATTTTTTGACAAGCTCTCGGATGCCGGACGGCGGACGGGGAAAACTTTTGCCTGCGGTGCAGGGCTGGCGCTGATTGCGGCGTTTGCGTTTCTTTCGGCGTTCGTCTGGTGGCGGATTTCATTCTGAGGCGGCGGGAAACGGGGCAACGAACAGCCGGACGGAAACCGGCGGAGGGAAAAAAGCCGGCAGAAATATGTTTGACAAAACCTTTAAAATATGGTATTCTTAAGACCTAATTAAGTATAATTTAAAAGTAATGATTATGAAAAATTATTTTGAATTCGTGGACACGAACCGCGAGCAGTTTATGGCTTTATTAAAGAGTAATGAATTTAAATGCAACGCCGCAGGCCGCAGATTTATGGCTGAAAGCGTCAAGGTATCAAAATCCCGTCCGGTTACCGTTGATATGGATACTTTACGCTATGCGGAAGAAATCGGCGGATTGAAACCCGGGTCGGAATTTAAATACCCGAATGCGCAGGGCGGAATTTCCAAAGCGGTCGTATGCTCATTGTATGACCTGCCGAAGAATATGATACATCCGTTCCTGTATTGTTTCAGCGGAATGATGACGGCACCGCTGTTTGCGTTTGAAATCTTACGCTTTTATGCAAAGCAGACAGGACGTGTGCTGCCGTTCCTTTCTTCCGGAAAAGAAGGTAACAAGGGCTTGTTTCAGAAGCTTTTTTACCGTGAAGAGGGGCTTATCCGCAAAACGGAGTATGATACGTATTACAAACTGATGAGCCTTTTGACCGGCACGCAGTATGCATACAGGAATTATACCCCGTGCGAAGACGACGATTCCGAAGGCAACCTGATTGAGATATACAATTTTGCGGTATCTCAGGGGCTGAAAGAAGTAACGTTTGTCATCTGTTCGGGCAATCCGTTCTATGACAAACGATTGCTGGCGGAGTGGATGTGGCAGCTGAAGCAGGAAAAATTTGCCGCAGTCAAAGTCAACCTCGCGTTGGCGCATTGCCCGATTTTCCTGCCGAAAACCTTAGCGGCAGTGCCGGAAGCGAAAATATCCGAGATTTACCTCGGCTATATCGCTGCCAGCCTCGGCCCTCTTAAGAAGGATACGGTACGCTTCAACGGCGTTACCAAATCCGCAAAGCCGGAGCGTTATACCATGCCCGGCGTTTTCGGAGCGGACTGGGAAAAGTTCCGGGATATTATCGTCAATTACTCCAACATGGGGTGGCCGAACTATCAGGAAATCCTGTACGGCATTGACCATGAAGAAGCTGTTGCCAACATTATCCTGTCGGATTTGTTCGCACGCGCATCATATACGCCGGAAGAGTATGACAGAGGAATTACCTCCCTGCTCGGTGCGTATGCCGATTTTATCGGCGGTGCGTATACTCCGTGTTCACACGGAAAATTCAGAAACTTTTTGCAAAATACGCCTGATGCGCGCTATTTTGAGTAAGGTTTTGATTTTCGGCTCCCTGCGGGGAGCTTTTTTTATGGACGTAAGAGAGTCAGACCGGAAAACGGGAAACGGCGAGGGCCAGCCGGACGGGAAAAGCTGAGAAACCGGAGGAAGGCTGTGCGGCGTGCGGACGGGAAAAGCAGATAAACAGAAAGGAAGCAGGGCGACGAACGAACGGGGAAAGTGGACAACGGCGTCCGGGCGGAAGGCGAACAGCAGCTGAGGTGGATAACCTGCCGGCAGCATTGAAAGTTTTTGCGCAGGGCTATATTATGATGCGGAATTGGGCAACGATTTTAACAATATAAGGGTTCAGACAGCAATGTGGCAGCCGGTTTTGATGATTAACGGGTTTATCATTTTCGTTTTGGGAGCATTGATGCTGCTGCCGGCAGCGGCATTGAAATACTACACCGGTTCGTTTGATGCCATTTTTATCCAAAACAGCATTCTGACGATGTTTATCGGCGGGTCGCTGTTTCTGGCAAATTACGGCAAAATAAAAAACATCTCTATCCTCCAAGGATATCTGATTACCGTTATATGCTGGTTTGCCTGCCCGCTTATCTGTGCCCTCCCCCTTTACGGCAACGGAGACATTCAAACTTACGCCGACGCTTTGTTTGAAGCGACATCCGGCCTGACGACCACAGGTTCGACCATTTTAAGCAATGTTGAGGCGCAGCCAAAATCCGTCTTGTTCTGGCGCGCCGTGCTTAACGGCATCAGCGGCGTCGGCATCGTCATTTTTGCGGTCGCGCTGATGCCTTTTCTGGGAATCGGCGGCATGCACATCTTCAACAAGGAAAACTCTGACATTGAAGAAAAATTCCTGCCCAAAATCCGCTATATCGCCAAGGACATTATTCTGGTATATGTCTTGCTGAACATCATTTGCGCAGTTTTGCTGAAATGGGCGGGCATGAACTGGTTTGACGCAATATGCCATGCGCTGGCGACGCTGTGCACGGGCGGACTTTCTACAAAAAACAATTCCGTTGCTTATTTTGACAGCCCGATGATTGAAACCATTATAGGCATTTTTATGCTGCTGGGGTCGCTGCCGATGACCTATTTTGTTTTAATTGCGAAAAAGCGAAGCTTTGCTTCCGTTATTGAAAACAATCAGGTCAATACGTTTTTGAAACTGGTTTTCTGGTATATCCTGATTATCAGCGCATTTTATGCCTATACCTCAGACATTCCGTTTGTTACGGCATTCCGGAGAGCCTCTTTTAATATGATTTCGGCTATGACGACAACCGGCTTTTCCTCATATGATTTTATCCAGTGGGGGACATGGGCTGTCGCCGTTTTCTTCATTTTATTCCTGCACGGCGGCTGTACGGGTTCGACAACCGGTTCAATTAAAATTTTCCGCTGGCAGGTTATTATGGCCTTTTTCAAGAAGAACGCAACCAATTCCCTCTCGCCAAGCCAGGTAACGGTTATGAAAGCCGGCGGAAAGGTCATCGACGACAATATCGTTTCTTCGGTGTTCGTCATGGCATTCGGCTTTTTGCTTGCCATTATGCTGTTTACGCTGATTATTTCCATGACGGGAGTAGACTTTGTTACGGCGCTCGGCGCGGTTGCGGGCAATATAACCAACTCCGGCCTGGGCCTGACCGAGGCAACCGGACCGGCCGGTAGTTTTGCCGGATTTACGCCTTTTGTAAAATATATCCTGTCGTTTGTCATGGTTTTGGGGAGGCTGGAAGTTATTGCCGTCTTTGTCCTGCTGCGCAAAATCCATCTGATGTAGATTGACAAAAAGGGGATTGGATTGAAGCGGAGCTGCAGCATGCGGCAAAAAAAGGTTCCTATTTTTTCAGCATCTGCCTGTGGATATAATGTTCTGATTTTTTGCAAAGTCATTAAAACAAAAGTTGATGACTTTAAACGAACGATTTAATTCAGCAATATTGGTAAAACAAACAGTTAGATCAAAACGATTAAATTATTACAAAAAAATATTATAAATTAATGATTTAAACTTGACTAGAAAAGCTCTGCCCAGTTAAATTGAAAATGGACGTTTTAGAAAAAATTGCTGAATTAAATCGTTCGTATTTTTTCAACACATTTTTTAGGACGTTTGCATAGAAACTTTTTTAGGAGTTACTTTATGAAAAACAAACTTTTATTGACTACGGCTTTAGTCGGCGTCGCATTCGCAATGCCGACAATGGCTGCCGAAGAATGGGACGGAAAAACAAGTTATCTCATACCCCAAGGAGAAACCCTTGTTTTAGAAGAAAATTCTTTGGTTGAAAATATTACAAACAACGCCGATGGTATCGGCGGAGCCCTTTCTACTAGCAAGCCGAAAAATGGAGTTGAAAATCCTGGTACGCTTATCGTCAAATCAGGAACAGTATTTAAAAACAATACGGCAAAATATGATGGCGGCGCAATTGCCAACTTTGGCGTTTTAGACATTGACGGCGCTACATTTGAAGCGAACAAATCCCAAACCGGAACAACAGACAGCCAACCTGTCGGCGGCGGGGCCATCTCATTAGGCATTGATTCTAAAACGACAATCAAGAACACAAAGTTTGTCAATAATGAAACCGGTTTCAACGGCGGCGCCATCGGGACCAGACGTACTATCAACAACGGGGATATTACCAATGGTTCGCATGAAAATCACAGTCTGATTATATCTGATTCCGCCTTTATCGGAAACAAAGCGACCGGAACGACCACAGACCAGGCCGACAATAAACTTCAGGGCGGCAACGGCGGCGCAATCGCCAACTCCTTTAACAACACCCAAATCAGCAATACCGTTTTTGAAAAGAACGAAGCAATCAACGGCGGGGCGGTTTACAACCAATCCCTTTACAATACGAATAATCAGGCGCAGGAAACCGACAAAGGCGGAGACATCAAATTTGCCGATGTTACGTTTGACGGCAATAAAGCTTCAACCAACGGCGGAGCCATCTTTAACGATGCTAACACCAATGCAGAACTGTCCGGAACGGTGGTATTTTCCGGAAACGAAGCAGGAAATGCCGGCGGTGCTATTTTTGTAGCTGATGCCAGCAGTTCCATGGAAATTGCTTCCGGAGCCGTCTTCAAAAGCAATTCCGCAAAGCTCGGCGGGGCGATTTATAACAAAGGAAACCTCGGTACTCTGGATGGCGTTACCTTTGAAGACAACACTGCCGAAACAAACGGCGGCGCGATTTCGAACTCCAACGGCGGCAAAATTGCCTCTATTACAAACAGCATCTTCAAAAACAACACTTCCACGAACGGCGGCGGTGCTGCGATTTATAACAAGGGCGGTGAGATTGCCGAAATCAGCAATACTGTTTTTGAAGGCAATATTGCGGAAAAAGGAAACGGCGGCGCCATTTTTAACGGTGGCACGACAGCAGCCAACATCACACTTGACAATGTCCAGTTTATCGGCAACCAGGCGGCAGACGGCAGCGGCGGAGCTATCTCCACCAGCGGTGTCGTTAATATTGCCAACGCCACGTTTGAGAACAATTCCGCATCAACAGGCGGCGGCGCAATTAACGTTGACGGAACGGTTAAATTGAGCGGCGAAAACACCTTCTCCGGCAATAAAGTCGGCGATAAACTGAACGATATTAACCTGAATCAGAACAACGGTCAGGCCAAGGTAGACGTCAGCGGCACGCTGACGCTTGACGGAGGCATTTCCGGCGAAGGCACAACTTCTTTTGCGGATAATACGAAGCTCAATATTACTGAAAACACAACGTTTGGCGAAGATGTCGCAATCACTATCGGTGAAAACACCGAACTGGGCCTGATTGTCGACAGCGGTGAAGAATCCGCAGAGTTTGACACGAGCAAGCTGCTGGGCGAAAACGGCTTCACACTGGCAGACAACGCTTTGTATAATGCGATTGTTGGCGATGACGGAAAAGTTACCATGGAACAGAAATCCGCCGACGAAGCGGCTGCCTCTCTGGGGCTCTCCGGTTCACAGGCAGAAGCCGTTTTGGGCGCAATTTCCGGCGGTTCTTCTGACAACGCCAACTTTAACAGTTTCAGAGAAGCGTTGAACCAGCATCTGCAATCTGCCGACAAGGCGCAGGTTTCCAACGGTACCGGCGCAGCGGATTTGCTGACCGCAGACGCCAATCCGGTTATCAGATCGGTTGAAACCGGTATTCATAATATGGTATTCTCGGCTGTTTCTGATGAACTGAACGGAACTTCCGCAGCCATGGCCGAAGGAAAATCTTCCGGCGATGCCTTTAAGCAGGTTAAAGCCTGGGTAAGAGCATTGTTCAGCCACTCCGACCACGAATCGACGTCAAAAGCCAGCGGTTTTGACACGAACAGCGACGGCGTCGCCATGGGTATCGACAAGCAGCTTGACAACAGGACGAAAGTCGGCCTTGGCTATGCTTACAGCAGCACGGATATTTCCTCGGGTATTCGCGATACGGACGTTGATACGCATACCGCGTTTGTTTACGGGCAGTATAAGCCGGCAAACTGGTACATCAACACCGTTGTTGCTTATAACTGGTCTGATTACAGTGAAAAGAAAGCTGCGCTCGGATTTAACGCAAACGCTGATTATGACGTCGAATCCTGGGCTGTCCAGTCTTTGTACGGATATGAAATGCAGCTGAACGGCTATGACGTTACGCCGGAAGCCGGACTGCGCTACGCCCATATCTCGCAAGACGGATATACCGACGCTCTCGGAACGTCCGTTGCCGCCAATGACAGCGACATTCTGACCGCAATCGTCGGGGCGAAAGTTGCCAAGGATTATGCTTTGGACAGCGATACCATTATCCGTCCGGAATTGAGAGCCGCCGTTACTTATGATTTGGTTGACGACGCCAACAATTCCAACGTGGTTTTGGCTAACGGCGTTGCCTATCGCGTCAACGGCGAAAAGCTGAACCGTTTGGGATTTGAACTCGGCGCAAAAGTTGCTACCGATGTTTCTGACAACTGGGAAATCTCCCTCGCTTACGAAGGCGGTTTCCGTGAGGATTATCAGAACCATACGGGTATGCTGAACGCCAAATACAAGTTCTAAACTTCCCACTCCTCATCTAAGGGAAAAGGCAGAGAGTACAGCGGACTCTCTGCCTTTTTTGTACATCATTCGGGAGAAGCGATGCTACCGGGGTAAATCGGATATCCTGGGGCAGATGGTTCTCCTGAGGCGGATTGGGTATTATTGGGGTGACTGGCGCTGTTTATGAGGATTGGCACTGTTGGAGCGGCCTGGCGTTAGCACTGTTGGGGCGGATTGCTGCTGTGTATGAGGACTGATATCGGCGGGGCAAAATTCCGTGGCATTTCGTCCCGTATCCGCCGCAAAAACAAACATATACAATAAAAATGCGCAACACTTGACAAAACTGTTGACATAATTTTATTTCCGGGTGTAGGCTAAAGATGATAAAATAAGCATATGTTTCACTAAAATTTTATAAATATGGATAAATTAGGTTTTATTCCCAATCCTGAGCAGTATGCTCCGGCGGGAGACGAAGTGATTTTTGACAATTCGATTGACGCACTGGAATTTTTTCAGGACTTTTACGGCGGCAACGGCGTCGTGCTTCTGGCAAGCATATCACTCAACAACCTGGCTTGCTCCAATATGCTGGTATGGGTGTATTTTGACCTGGACGCCCAGGACATCCGCTCATTAGCACCGGTGTTTAAGCTGGACAATCCGGAAGTTTTTCATGAATGCGAATTTACCAAACTTCTGCCGCTGACTAACGAAATCTTTCTGTTTTGGCGGGAGGCGCTGTATTCTACGGTGTTTACCTCTGCCGGAGAAGTTGCGATAAAGAAAGTCCGGGCGGTTTTGTCTGAAGCAGATATGCTCAATATCCTCAGGCTTGAAGGGGCTTTTGAGGCGGAAGACGTTTATCCGGTGGAGCTTTATTCGCTGCAACAGGAGAAATTCGCCTGTATATGCTGGTCGATTGAACAAAAGGACACTGATGACGTTGTCTGGCATCCGGTTTGCAAAGACGACGAAAAGCTGCTGGACGCTTTTGACGGAGACACTCTCACCGAATATCCGGTAGAACTCGGCGAAACGGCGACTATCGGCGGCGAGCTGTTTAAGCTCTGTTATAATGCGGCTGAAGGAAAACACTTTGAAAAAGTTTCGGCGCAGCAAAATGCCCTGAAAACCGCAGCCGGCGAGAAATTCCGCATTATTCCCGGACAACACCGGCAGCCCGGATGCCAAAAGACGGCAATGAGCGGATTTTCACAAAAAAGCGGCGGTTCCGTAAACGACAACAATGTACAAAAGGAAACCAGCGCTGCCTCCGGAAACGGATTTGCAACCGTAAAAATGCAGACCGATACGGCGAACGGGAAACCGAAAATCATTCAGTTCAAACCCAAACGCTGAAAGCTGCGAGGTTATAGACTGACGAAACTCGGAGCTGTTGGAGACATACATTTGAACTGTCGGGAACATAAAACGGAGATTTTATGAGAAAGGGCGGCATTACCGCCCTTTTTTGTGCCTTTTGTTTAGAATACAACCGCAACATAAAAAAATTCTTGCAGGCAGACCTTATATTCTTGTGCACTATCCTCTTGCACACTATCTTCTTGCGCACAGGCCTTATTTCGATGTCGATCCCAAACCGCCGTTGCGTCTTGCCGTAGCGTTATCGTCAAATGTGATGCCGAAAGGCAGAAAAATCCCCTGACAGATCGAGGCGCCGGCTTTCAGCTCCAGAACCTTACCGCCATTGCAATCGTTGGTCATCTTTACAAAAATATGCCCTTCATTGTCCGAGTAATAATAATCGCCATCAATTATCCCAATCGTATTGTCCATTTGCAGGCGGTATTTAAAACCCAACCCGGATTTGGGCATAACGCCCAAAAACCAGCCGTCTTCCATTCTGACGCGTATTCCCGTCGGCAATAGAAAATTCTCCTTCGGTTTCAGGGAGATATCTACCGGCGTGTAAAAATCGTATCCGGCAGAACCGGACGTTGCCCGGGAGGGAAGCCGGATACTGTCATATATGCGCCGGATTTCAGCGTCATCTGTCAGAAAAGTGTTTTTCCATGCCGTTTCAAACTGATTGAAACTGACTTTGGCAAATTCGGCTATACGGGGCATATTTTTCTCCTTAGTACAGTTTATCAAAACAAAGCCGGAACGGGAACTGCACCGGCAAACTTCCCGTGGCGGCGGAATTGCAGCGATTGTTGCGCCCTGATGCCGGAAAACCGGCAGCTATGGCGTTTCCGCACGTCTAAATTTGCGGCAATTATGGCGGCCTGCCGACGGCTTGACAAGAAAAATGCTTGCTTTTTCCTCATTTATTCTTTATGATGCGTTTAAAAATCAATTATTGTTTCACTTAAATACATTTTTATGAATAATTTTGTAAAAAGAATTTGGTTTGGGGCCTTGTTGCGCCCGCAGTGTTGGATTTGTGCCGCCGTTAATCATCAGGTTGTCGGCGGAGCCATAGCCGTTTTGCTGTTTCTGCTTACCGGCTGGTTTGCAACGGCAGGATTTGTGGCGTTGTTCGTTTTTCTGTTTATGGTACATCTTATCATCTTTCCGGAAAAGACCTATACCCTGCAGATGGAGGACAAAACGCTCTTTATTGCAATTTATGCTTCCGACTTTGCCAGACGGCACAGGAAAGACAGCAAACGCAAACGCTTCATCATCAGAACTATCGCATGCCACGCCGACGGTTTTTGCGAAACGGTATGGCCGGACAGCGAAGTGTTCGGATATGACGACAGCCTGTGCCGCTACGGCATTTTTCTGGCTAAGCCTTATCCCGCTACATGGGCCGTTGTCTGCAACGGATTTGAAGACGGGCGTTTTCTGGGACGGAAACTCTGCAATTATGTTTTTGCCGAACGGATAGCGGCCGGAAAAAACCTTCTGATTTTTTTCCACGGCACAGCTATGTTCCCTGTTGAAACCGTTACTTTCAGCGTTGACCCGGATTTGTCCTGCAAACCCGGAAGCGTTGTTTTTCAGGAAATTTCGCCGTCAGGCCTGTCCGAGCTTTCTGCTGACAAGGCGGATAAAACAAGCGGAAGGTTTCTGCTTTGTCAGAATGAAGCAGGCTCAACGCTTTTCAAGTGTTGCCTTGCTCAAAACGGTATGCCGGCAGCCTATCATGTATCGGCTGAAGACATTTGCCTGAACAAACACTGACGCATTCATAAGCACTGACGCTTTTGCCGCCGTTCTTTTCCTAAACGCCCCTTAAACGGGGCGTTTTTTTTGCAGGAGATTTGCGTCGTGCTCCTTAAAAAATATTATGGGCAGGAGGTTTGCCTCGCACTCCTTAAAAACAGAACATTATTGGCCGGATGTTTACATCGCACTCTTTTTTCAACAAACAGAACATAATTAGAACGTTTTTATTGACAAAGAGGTTCGGCAATACTAAGATGACTATGAAACAAGATTTTGAAACTATACGGCTGGCACATATTCCGAGGCTATGATGAAACACTATATTGCCCTTGCAGACTGCGACTGTTTTTTCGTTTCGGCGGAGCGGGCTTTCAATCCGCGGCTTGGCGGGCGGGCGGTGGCGGTTCTTTCCAACAACGACGGCTGCGTCATTTCGCGGTCGAGAGAAGCCAAAGCGCTGGGGTTGAAGATGGGCGAACCTTATTTTATGGCCAAGAAACGCCTGCCGCAGGTTTTGTATGTCCGTGCCAATCACGATCTTTACCGCAGTATTTCGGCAAAAGTCATGGCTAAGTTCAAATCGTTTACGCCGGACGTCGAAGTCTGTTCGGTGGACGAAGCTTATCTTGACCTGACCGGAACTAAGCTGCTTTACCGGCAGAATTACATCAAAACGGCACAAATGATCAGGCAGGCGGTGTGGGATGAACTGCACATTCCGGTTTCCATCGGCCTGTCGACGACAAAAACGCTGGCCAAACTTGCCAGCGACAAAGCCAAAAATGCAGGCGGCGTTTTTGCCATCGGGTCGGCGGAACGAAATAAGATTCTGGCGCAGACGCTGATTGCGGACGTTTCCGGCGTGGGAAGAAAGCTGCTTCTGAAAATGCGGGAAGAGTGCATTTTTACCGCTTTGGACTTTGTAATGCGCCCGGATTACTGGGTTAAGGCGAGGTTCGGAACGCATGGGGCGGATTTGAAAGCGGAACTGTCGGGAATCCCCCTGTTTAAGGTGGAACCGGACGACAAGGCTCCGCTTTCCATTCAGCAAACTTCCGCCCTCAGGGAATTCAGCAGCGACATTGCCGTCCTGAAAACGGATTTGTGCCGCCATATCCATACCGCCTGCCGCAAAGCCCGCAGCGAAGGCGCCAAGGCCGCCGCCATTGAAGTCATGCTCCGAACCAAAGATTTTAAGGTGGTAACGGCACGCGCAAAACTTGACTTTGCCAGCAATCAGGAAACGGAAATCACGCCCCCTGCCCTGCGGCTGCTGACGCAGCTGTTCACGCCGGCTGTCGTCTGGCGCAGCACGGGAATTACCCTGACGGGACTGGTTTACGGAGAACGCGAACAGCTTGACCTGTTTCAACCGGCGAAAAAAAGCGACGACCGGCTGGGGAGCATTCTGGATGAACTGGAAGAAAAATTCGGCAAAAACATTGTCCATTTAGGATAAAGCCGGGAGATATAACCGGAAAGGCACTGAAAGCTGATTTCCAGGAAAAGACGACCGCAAATTGCAGAAACTGAAATTAAAAACCGGCAGAGAAAGACTGGCACTGTGCCGTATTTTATGATTGACCAAGGGCGAAAAATATGGTATATTAAAAGCGTGATGAATATTGTGATGTTGATTAGTTTGAAAATTATTGTTTTAATTATAACAGGGATTACTGTTAGTTTGGAGAGATTTAGGACGCGCAGGGATTGTTTACGGCTCAAGCAATGGGTTGTTTACGGTTTTTGCAGGTTCACTTATTAAAATTCGGTTTAGAAGGCGGTTAGCTTGCGCTGATGCTCCTACGCGGAGAGATGACCTGGGTTTTATGAGTTAAAATAAGTTTTGAAGAGCTGACAAGTGCTTTGTTTTCTAAAATCTAGATATATGACAACAGATTTTACAAGCATGATCTTGAGTATGCGGGAAAAACTGACAAAACCGTTATTGATTGTAACAGTTTTGAGTATTGTCGCAGCCTTTTTCCTCGGTTGGGGTTTTTGGCTGGTGGCTGCCATACTTTTGGTATTTGTAACCTTTATTAACGGTATGTATGTTATCATGCCGGGACATGCGGGTTACAAGATTACCTTGGGAGCCATGGCAAGCAAAAGTTTTTCTGCCGGTTTCGGCTGGATGATTCCGTTTATCTCTTCAATGAGTGAAGTGGACATCACCCGCCAGCGCCATCAGGATACAAACAACATGAAGAACAAAGAAAGACGTGATATCGCGTTGACTTATGTTCTGACATGGAATTTGAATCCTGCTCATGTGCATACTCTCCACGCTACAATCGGAGAGAATGACTACATTAGTAAGGCATTATGCCCGCAGCTTGATGCCGCTTTTACCGAAGTGGTGGCTGAAAAGACCTACGAGGATATCAACGGCAAACTTGCCGAGTTGTCATCAGAGGTCAAGGCCAATTTCGAACCGCGCTATGACCACTCTTTGTTTGAAAATGTTGAACTGAACATTATCAATGTTCAATTTGACAAAGATTACGAAGATGCCGTCAGCGAAATGGCTAAGGTCGAAATGCAGAGAAAAATTGTTGAGGAAAAGGCCGAACAGCTGAAAATCTCAACAAAAGCGCAGGCAGAAGCCCGCGAAATGCAGGCAGACGGTGAAGCCGCTTACGTTCGTAAGATGGCAGAAGCTGAGGCTGAAGCTATGAAACTGAAGGGGGCTTCCGAGAATGAAGTACGGGAAAAGCTGGGAGAAATCCTCAAAGCCCATCCTGAACTTATCAAGGAAGTTTTGGCGAAGAATTTCCCGAAGGTCTACGGTGGCGGAAACGTTACTCCGATGATGGATCTTGGAGATTTGCTTGGCAAATAACCCTTATCCCTGTTAGAAAGGTTCCCTGTGCGTCTGCACAGAGAACCTTTTTTTGTAATCGTGCGACAACCCCGGTTTTGCGGCTGTCCCGCCAAATACAGAAGGCGGCGGCAAGCAAACGGGACGCGATTATTTTTCGCCGTCGCGCAGAACGTCTATTGCCCGCTGCAGCTGGATTTCTTCAACTGCGTATAGCGGCATGCCATTCAGTACCAAGGTCGGAACGCTCTTCATGCCGATTTTGTCGGCAGTCGCTTTTATGCTCTGCAGGATATTTTTAGTTTCGTCAGAAGCATAGTCTTTTTTAAACTTTGCCATATCCAGCTTTAAGTTGCGCGCAAGCTTGTCGATCACTGGTTCGTTGACAACCCGTTCCGCCATCAGGCCGGAATACATTTCCAAAAACTTGCCCTGATTATGCGCGGCAACGGCGGCTTTGGCTGCCAGTTCCGAATTCGGCGACAGGAAAGACACCGGTTTGAAAACGACTTTTACGTCCGGATTTTTCTTAATGATATTTTCAATGCGCGGCGCCATTTGGCGGCAGTAGCCGCAGGAGAAGTCAAAGAACTCGACCAGCGTAAACTTCCCCTTCGGGTTGCCGGCATACAGTTCGGCACGGTTGATGTCTTCGGCGTATTTCTGATAGGTTTCCTCCTGTGCCAGAAGCTTTTTCTGTTCTTCCTGCTGTTGATAGATTTGCAACGCCCCGACGATAATCGGAGGATTGTCCATCAAAACGTCTGCAACCTTCTGTTCCAGCGGAGTCAGTTCCTTTTCGCTTTCGGCCTTTTTCGTATCGGCATCGGCACGGAATTTGACCAAAGCATCATACGCTATCTGCGGATTTTTCTTCAAAACGCTGACAACAGCTTTGGCAATTTCTTCTTCCGACGCGTCGTCAAAACTTCCCGCTGCGACGGCATTGGCGGAAAATGCAAACATTACCGACAGAGCCGTTGCTGACAATAATTTAATTTTTCTCATGTTTTTCCCTCTCTAAAATTAACTAACCTTACGGTTTGTTGGGTTAAATCTTTTGCCGGATAACGGCTTTTTAATGACTTTTCCGGTTTTCCCGCCGCGGAGCGGCTATGACCGGCGCATGCCGCTACCTGCAGGTGTCATGGTTAAATTCACAAATGCCGAGTTCATTCTTGCCTTTGTCCAGATAACGGATGCGGACGTTAATCCCGTCATTAATAAACATCGGCTTGAGTCTGGGACACATCTCCTGATAGGCTTTGCCGCAAGCTTCGGTTTTTATGCTGTTTTGCAAAGCTGTTTTTTCTTTGGCTGACATTGCCGCCATATCGATATCGGCTTCATAGATATAGGCAATGGCTTTGTCCTTGTATTCAATGTCCGTCCAAGTCGTCGCCTCGTCGATTTTCTTCGGCAGGGTTTTCTTTATCGTATCCAGCATAAAGCCAATCTGCTTTTCACGCTCGGCGGCAGCATTTTTCTCCTGTTCTGCGGCTGCTGCGGCATCGGCCTTTGCCTTGGCTTCTGCTTCGGCTGCGGCCTTTTTGGCAGCTTTTTCTTCCGGCGTTTCGTTTATTTCCGCCAGCAGACTTTTCAGGCTTTCATCTTCGGAAACGGACAAGTCCAATTCAGCGGGAAGCTCCGGTTCCCCAGAAACAGACAAATCCGTCTCAGCAGAGTGCGCCGCCCCTTCGGAAACAGCTGAGGCCTCGTTCTTTGTTGAAGCAGCCGATGCCGGGGCTGGAGTATCCGATGCAAGGGCTGGAGTATCTGATGCGGGCGTAACAGTATCCGGTGCAGGCACTGAAGTATCCGATGCAGGCACTGAAGTATCCGGTGCGGGTGCAGCGGCATCTTCTTTGGTTAAAGAGGAACCTGACGACGGTAAATCCGTATCCGAGGCCGTTTTATCCGGAGATAAAACGTCAGCCGCAGGCATTACATCTTCCCGGGTCAGCTTTTTCGGTTCTTCATCCAAGCCGGAAAAGCTGTCATCAAAAGTAAAATCATCATCAAAATCCAGCTCATAATTTGCCATTTCCTGCAAGGCGCTGTTTACATCGCTCAAAGACTTTAACTCGTCACGGGGCTCTTTGCCCTTATCATCGGCGGCCGTATCTGCCGGAGCGGCCGAGGCCCGGGCCGGAAGTTTTTTATCCGCGACCGTGGCATCAAACCCTTCCGCCTCAATGATATTGGCACGGAAATTTTCAAACTGGTGGCTCAAATATTCTTCCAACGACAGCTTACCGTCCTTGTTGTCATCCATTTTATGAAAATCGGCTACAAAAATGGCTTTGGTCGCCTGCAGCTGTTCGGCCGCGGTCAGCGCCTGCGCCTGCCCCGCAGACGCGGCAGCCAGCGAAACGGAAAATAAAAGCAGATATTTTTTCATCGGCAAAAACCTTATAAAATTAGTCTTCCATAAGGAAATATTTGCACGGATAATCTTAAATTTTCTTTAACGGGCGGAAATTATTTGCGCCGTCGAAGAATGTTACGGAGGGAGTCAATTTTTGATATGCGGCGGCATATTGCTTAAGCCCCGCGGCCCGTTCCAAAATCAGCTGTTCGGGCACAAAACGGTTTATCTTTTTGGCGCGTTCGGCGGCACGGTTTATCGCAAGCTTTGTATCGCAGACGATAAAGTCGACGGCGGTGCGGTAGCCTTTGCGGCGGATATTCTTAAACAGCTCAAGATGGGCGGCATTGGTACCGCTGTGCTCAAACATGATATTCAGGTGCAGGTTGACGGCACGGCGCAGCAGTTCGTAGCCGATAATCCGCGCGGTCATTTCATGGTTTTTAAACGCAACGATATTGCCGTACAATGCCAAATCCCGCTGATATGCCGGCAGAGAAACCATAATCTTGTCAAAACTAAGAAACAGGAAATTCTGCGGCAAATGCGAGGCACAAAACGTGCTTTTGCCGGAACCAGGGATTCCAGATATCTGCCGCAATTCCGGCTGAGCCGAGGGGACAAGCCCCTGCAGGCTCTGCTTTATCAAAGCCTCTGTTTCGGGCGTTTTTACCGCTTTGTAATCGGCATTTATAAGCTGATTAAGCGAGGGCATCAACACTTTCAACATCAGTCCATCTCCGACTATCCAATCTTTAAACCGCCAAAGGTTCGGTTTCCGCCAGTTCATCCAGCAGCGCAAACGTTTCGGACGCTATCATCAGCTCTTCGTTGGCGGGAATGACATATACTTTGACTTTGCTCTGCGGAGCGGAAATTTCCGCCGGCGCAGGGCGGGCTCTGTTCTTTTCCCCGTCAAGCTCTATGCCAAGATACGCCAGACGGGCGCAGAGCTTTTCACGGACAAGCGAAGCGTTTTCACCGATGCCGGCGGTGAATATCAGGGCGTCCACGCCGCCCAGAACCGCCACGTAAGACCCGATGGTTTTGAGCAGGGAATAAACAAACGCATCTATCGCAAAAGCGCAGTTTTCATCGCCTTTGGCGGCATTTTCAATAATATCGCGCATATCAGAATGCCCGCAGGAAAGCCCGTATAAACCACTCTGTTTGTTAAACATCGCGTTTACCTCGTCGGCGGTTTTGCCCTGCGTTTTCATAATGTGCAACGGAATATACGGATCCATATCACCGGCGCGGGTCGCCATCATAATCCCGGCAGACGGCGTATATCCCATTGTGGTGTCAACGCTTTTGCCGTCTTTAATCGCGGTTACGGACGCGCCGCCGCCGAGGTGGCAGCAGATAAAGCGCCCCGCACGCCCAAACAATTCCGCCGCTTTTTGCGCGGCGTAATTGTGCGACGTGCCGTGAAAACCGTAACGGCGGATACGTTCCTTTTCATAATATTCGCGAGGAATGGCATAAGTAAACGCAGGCTTTTCCACGCTTTGATGGAAAGCGCTGTCAAACGTTGCCACCTGCAAAACGCCGGGCAGAAGTTCGGTCATCGCCTCAACGCCGTGCACAAACGCAGGCCCGTGCAAAGGCAGCAGCGGCAGCGTGTCATAGATTTTTGCCATAACGTCATCATCGATAATCACCGAACGGTCGAAATATTCGCCGCCATGTCCCATACGATGCCCCACGGCCGACAATTCGGCGGCATTTTTCAGAAAACGGTAGGAGAGATAGTCCAATATGGCTTTTATAGCGTCTTTATGATCCGTTACCGGACATTCGCAGGAGAACTCATATCCATTATCGGCGCGGACGACAATTTTGGAACCGGGCAGCCCGATACGGTCGACCATACCTTTTGCCAGAACCCGATGAAAACCTTGCTCCATCTCAAACAGCTGGAATTTTACGGTGGTGGAACCGGAGTTCAGAACCAGAATTTTTTCCATATATTTTACTTTCTGCCGTTAATATTGCCGCAGTTTATAGCACAAAATTATGTTTTTGGCAACAAAAAAATTCCGGCAGCGGGGAAGAAATCCGAAAACAACACTTGCAATGCGCAAAAAAAGCGGGTATTGTCGGGGCGGTCGGGGTATACGGGCGTATGGCTGCAGGCACGCTCCAACCGGCACCAAAATACAATTTATCTTTATCAAAGCGGAGCAGCAGATGAAAGAAGCAAGCAGAGTTCAGGCCGTTATTGAAGCATTGGAAGAAATTTTGCAGGACAAGCGGCCGGCTGACAATATTCTGGACAAATATTTCAAGGACCGGCGCTACATCGGTTCCAAAGACCGGCGCTTTATCGCCGATACGGTATGGAAGATTATCCGCAGCCGCATGAAATATTCCGAAGCGCTGGGCAGCGCCTTTTCGGCGCGGACGGCGGCGGCGCTCTGTTTTGCCCAAGAAGACCTTGACCTCCTTTTCAACGGAGAGGAATACGCCCCGGAACCGCTCAGCAAAGAGGAAAAAGCTGCTTTGAAGGCGGCGGAACAGTTTGAAGATTTTTCGGAAGCTGCGCTGTATGAATGCCCGCAATGGCTGTTTGAAAAAATCGGCAACACACGCCTGCTTGACGCGTTGAACACGACGGCGCCGGCAGATGTCCGCGCCAACCTGACCGACCGCGACCACGCCCGCGAGCGCCTCAAAAAAGAAGGGTTGTTTTTTTCACCGACACCGTTTTCCCCCATCGGCCTGCGCTCGGAAGACAGGGTTAATCTCAACAACTGCATGACCTATCAGGACGGCGAAATTGAAGTAATGGATGAAGCATCGCAGCTTATCTCCCTGTTGTGCCGCGTCAAGGCGCATCATAAAATAATTGACTATTGCGCCGGAGCAGGCGGAAAAGCGCTGGCGTTCGGCTCGCTCCTGCACAACGACGGGCTGATTTGGGCACACGACATAAACGAAGAACGGCTCGGGCGCATTAAAAAACGGGCGGAAAGGCTGGACATTCTTAACATAAAGACCATAAAGAATGTCCAAGACAAAGACTACACCCGTTTTATCATCGACGCCCCCTGCTCCGGCAGCGGCACCTGGCGGCGGACGCCGGACGCCAAATTCCGCATTACGCCGCAACGGCTGCGGGAAATACTCGGCATTCAGGCTGAAATTCTTGAATTCGGCGCGGAGCATACCGCTGCAGGCGGACGCCTGATTTACATTACCTGCTCGGTTCTTCCGGAAGAAAACGAAAGACAAATCGAATCTTTTCTGGCGAAACATCCCGAATTCAGCCCGATTGACCACAAAGAACTTTGGCGGGAAACGCTGGACATTCCGCTGTATCCGTTTGATGATACGAGATGGCTGAAATTTTCGCCGCTTAATACCAAAACCGACGGCTTTTTCTTCTGTGCCATGAAAAAGGCTGCCGCCGAAAGTTAAACCAAAGCGGACGATGCAGCGCGACACTCACAGAGGTGCAGGGCGAAACTTACAGAGATACAGCGCGACACTTACAGCGATGTGGTTAAGTTCGTTTTCCGGCTTGATTTTCTGCGGCAACTTTTTTATCCTGTTTTTAACAAATATACCGGACTGGGCAAAACGATAAAAAAGGAAACAGCGAGCAACGATGATTTTATACCTGATGAGACACGGGCAGACGGACTGGAACGCAGAAGAAAAAGTACAGGGCTGGAATGACACGCCGCTTAACGAAACCGGCGCAGAGCAGGCTCGGGCTGCAGCGGGGAAGCTCGGCGGGGAAAAGATTGAAACGATTTATGCAAGCGATTTGAAACGCGCCAGAAAAAGTGCCGACATTATCAGCGGCATACTTGATTTGCCGGTGCACTATACCAAAAGGCTGCGCGAGATGAATTTCGGCAAGGCTGAAGGGCTGAAAAAAAACGATTTGGAAGCGGTCTTTTCCTATATCTATCAGGCTTTCAACGACATCAAAAACCCCGAACGCTATGATATCGGCTACCCCGGCGGGGAAACGACCGGCGCAGTGCAGCAGCGTTTTATGAAATTTATCAACAAACTGTTTGAAGAAGGGCGGGAGCGCGTGCTGCTGGTTACGCACGGAATGCTTATCCGCATTTTTGCCGAAATATGCCTGAAAAAGACCATCCGACTCGAAAACGGTTCCGTCTTGCGGGTGGCTTTTGACGAAAAAACAAAAAAATTCAAATCAGCCAAGGTTCTGTTTTAGCCCGCCCGGGACGAAGCGCAGGAACCCCAGAACGATGCGCAGGCAAAATCTTTATTGCAACTATAGTGAAACGGAGAATTTAACAGTATGATAAAACATAAACATGATGCCTCTTTAGAGGGCAGCAACACATCTGCATCTCCGTTAAAGCAGAACAGCGGCCATAAGGTTTCCGAAAATTTGAGCAAAAGTGTTTCCGGCGATTGCGACGGATTTTGGAGAACATCGCTAAGAAAGCTGGAAATATTTTTTGACTGGAAAAGTTGCAGCACCAGACACGAATTTTGGTGTGCTGTGTCTGTAATTTATTTTCTCTAAGCCTTATTATCTTTGATGTCTTTGGGTTTATCTTATCCTAATTGGCATTTATTTCCAGCACTCCCCTGCATATTATTCTATACTGCTTTGGTGGCGAGGCGGTTGAATGACATCAGAGGGCTATCAATGGCCAAATATATATGGGGCATCTTTTGGATTTGGGTTATCATCAGCTATCCTTTCTGTACGGCAGCCGGCATATATGCTAATGTCATCTGCGGCACTCTTTTTCTGCATAGCGACTTTTGTCAAGGGGAAAACGACGCATCCGATAAGCAAATCCGACTACACAAAAAACTTCTTCGCCATCTCTGTCTTCTTCTTTCTTTCCTTTATTTTGATGATAATGGGTTTGCTTTCCCCTAACTCCCCACTTTTCCTCAAGCTGTTTTTCCCATACTTGCGCTTTTGCAAAACGGCTACTCCATGTCTAGGCGACGGTAAGTACATTTATTGCGACAGTATACTCGGTAATTGCGAGGAGTTTTTCTAAATTTTCCGAACTTCGGTCAATCAAGAAAACTGTGATTTAAAAAGCAACCGGGGTTGCCATTAAAATAAATATGATTATTATGTATTTGATTTTTAATTTTTTTGAGAGGGAAAAATGGTTAGTAAAAAGGCTTCGGCCGATGATGTAAAAAAGACAGCGGTTCAAACCGCAGCAGACGAAAACGCGCCCCAAAGCGCCGCAACCAAAAGAACTGCTTCAAAGCAGGCATTTTCCAAGACTGCCAAGGAAAATGCATCTAAGACGGCAAAAAGCTCCGCGGCTAAAACAGCAAAAGTTTCCGCGGCAAAAGCTCCTGCGAAAAGCGGCGCGGACAAGGCATCCGCCGCAAAAAACACCGTGAAAGCCGCTGCTAAAACTTCGGCATCAAAAAAGACGGCTAAGGCTGCCGACAGCAAAGAAACCAATATCCCCGAGGCGGAAAATCATGACATCATCAGCGAAGTCATGACGATTAAATCGCGCAACGAAGAGAAAAAGGCCGCCAAACCCGCGGCTGCGCAAACCGCGAAAAAAGCGGCAGCAAAATCAATGCCGGCGGAAGGGATTGAAGAAAAAGGCCGCAAAGCGGTTCCCGAAAACAGCAAACGGGCGGCAGTCAAAGAAAACGCCAAAATTGCCGAAGCAAAAAAATTTCTTGAAATGAAAGAAAGCGCCGATGCGGCCGGCAATGCGTCGGAAAACGGCGAAAGCGAACTCTGCGGCGGCGCATTCTGCGCCTGGGCCCGCGCTTACAAAAACCTGTTTAACTTCAAGGGCAGAACATCCAGATTTGAATTTTGGAGTTCCATGCTGATTAATATGTTTGTTATTCTTCTGCTGGTTTCCGGAGTTGCTTTTGCTATGCCGCATGCCCATAAGATAACGACAGTTCTGGCAATTTTATTTTATATTGCAGAGGTATTCTTTTATTTGTCGCTGTTTGTCAGAAGGCTGCACGACGCCGGTTATGGCGCATGGAAAGGATTTTTCCGTCCGTTTGTCCTTTACTGGCTGTTAACAGGCATTTTGTCGGCTGCAGGGACTGCATACGCTTTGCAGGGCGGCAAGATTTACAGCGGCTTTTCAACCGGAGAAAGCTTTATTATACTGGGGTGCGGCGCGGCAACGCTGCTGGTTATGATGTTTTACGGCTATTACAGCCTGAAAATCTTCATTGCGGCAGGTTTCTTCGAGGAAGAACGCGGAGCCAACCAGTATGGCACAGCCTCCTTTTATGATGCCGGGCACAAGGCAAAAAGCCTCAGGTATGCTGCCATTTATCTGTTGCTCCTGCTTGTCGGCTATTTGACGTACTTTATGTCAACCTACATGGATGCTGTTGAGAGAGGCGGATATAACGGCTATTATTAGCCGCTATTTCATCCCGGAGAGATAATCGACAATTTCAAATAAACCAGTTTAAGCTTCCGGGCTTAAACTGGTTTATTTTGGTAGCCGAGCGAAGACCTTAGTAAAACTTTTTAGTAAAACTTTCTCAACCGACATCAGGCAGAACCGGCCGCAGCTGTTCAGGCTTATCTTTTGGCAGCTCATCCTGATCCGAAAGCTGTTTTTACTTTCTGTCTGCGGTATTTTATTCTTCTGCCAGCGCACGCAGGACAATATCTACCATTGCTGCCGCTTTTTCAGGGACATTTTGCCAAAACATACGATATTCTTCCTCCTGATTTCGAGTACCGACGACATCGCTGATTATCCGCAGCGACAAAAACGGCCGACGTTCATTCAAATAGCAGGCTTGCGCGACAGCCGCACTTTCCATATCCACAGCCAGAGCTTCCGGAAACTCGCCCTTGATTGTCTGCAAACGGCGGAGATCGGTTAAAAACCGATCTCCGGTTACGGTCAGACCGCGTTTGAAGTACCCTGAGGGAACGGCCGCAATTATTTTTTCCATCATTTCGGGACGGGGTTCAAAATACAGCGGCAACCCCTGTACCTGCCCGCGCTGGTTAGGCTCACCGCACCAGACATCGTGATAGCAGACTTTTTCTGCCAAAACAATATCCCCCTGCCGCAAAGAAGTATCAATTCCGCCGGCAAGCCCCGTCGATATAACCAAATCCGCACCGGCATCGCATGCCTTTTGGGCTGCCAGCGCCGCATTCACTTTACCGATACCGGCTTTTACGAGCAGAATATTCCTGCCATATACGTGAGCGCGTGGATAATCTCCGTTTTCATCAAAATCGTACAATTTCCGAACCGAATCATATTCGCTTTCCATTGCCGTAATTATTGCCGTTGTTGTCATGCTCCTTACCTTCCCTTCTGTTACATCCGGCTGAAAAGACATCTGCCATCAATTATATTTACGGACAATGCCGTACAATATCCCTTGGATTTTCAGCCGGTCTGCCGTCAGTTTTATCGGTTCATAATCCTTATTGCAGGGCAAAAGCCAGACTTCATTCCCGGATTTGCGGTCAAGCACTTTCAGAGTGGCCTCTTCATTATCAACCAGAGCAACGACAATCTGCCCGTTATCGGCGCGGTCGGCACGACGGATAATTGCCGTATCACCGTCAAAAATTCCGGCTTCCACCATAGACTCACCTTCTATCGTCAGCGCATAAAGCTCAGACTGGGTAGAAAAGCTTTTGGGGATATAAATATATTCCGACGGATTGGCGATGGCTTCAATCGGCGTTCCGGCAGCAATCTTTCCGTATAAAGGTATCATCAGCGAAAACTCGGTTTCTCCGTTGTCATTAGCAAAAACTTCCTGTCCTGCAAGGCCGTCCTTTGAAGACTGCCCGGCGTTCAGACACGCGTCCAAACGGTTTTCATGATGAGGTTCAACCTGAGGCATTTTCAGGACTTCCAGCGCTCGCGCCTTATGTGCAAGCTTGCGGATAAAGCCGCGTTCTTCCAATGCATTTATCAACGCATGGATGCCGGACTTCGACTTCAGCCCGACAGCTTCTTTCATCTCCTCAAAAGACGGCGAATGGCCGGTTTCTTTAATAAAATTATCAATATATACAAGCAAGTTGTGTTGTTTTGGCGTTAACATCTTCCCTCCGTCATTTTTAATTTTGTTCTACTTTAGTTCTTATTTTTATGATTGTCAAGCGCTTTTTTTTGCAGTTTGGACGGCAGAGCGGCGTAAGAAATTACGATGGCGGGAAACGAAACGCAGATATTAACGGCAGGCAGTGGCAGAATGCAATGCGCCGACATTAACGTCAGGGTATATGGAACGCGAAGCACCGATATTAATGGCAAGAGGCAAGACGGCGGAGATATTCTTCCCGCGGCAGCCTATATCCGCAGCGCAGGAGTTCCCGCGATACCAATCCCCTCTCCAACAGCAGGCGGCGGGTCTGCATCACGTTGTAACTTATCTGGCGGTCGGTCTTCTGCGGATGTTCGTAGCCATAAGTGCGATGCTGGATGGCGCGGAGGATTTTCAGTACTGCCGCGGTTTTAATATCTGTTCCGGCCAGTTCCGCGGCAACGTTCGGATAGGAATACACCAGGCTGAGCGGCAATATCCTCTTATACGCTTCGGGATATGTGCCCAAACCGATATCGAAACGGGGCTGGTTCTTAACCCGGTACGGATGTGCCATACAATTGCCGATAATGATGTCGGCGGCGATGCCGTTTAAATTGTCATAGGAAAAATAGCGGTCATACTCGTTTTGGCTCGGCCGGTACGAAGGCATTATGAAATTGACGCCAAAGCAGTTCCCTTCGTCTTCCATTTTCTGAAACGCCCAGGCGAACTCGGTAGCAATCCGGGTTTGATAAACGGGATAGCCGAACATGACAAACTTCACCTCCCGCGCACCGAAAATCTTGTTTTTGATTTCTGCCAGACGCGCAATATTGTCTTCAGTCGAAATATCATACGGCACACTGACGCATTCGTCGATAATCTCATGCGAAACGCCCATTGCCTTAAAATAGCGGCGGTACATTTCCTGTTCGGAACCGACGTTGTAAATTAATGACGAATCGGTAAAGTCCGAATTTCCCTGATTGTCCGTCAGACCTAAAAAAATCAGCTTTACCGCCCGGCCGGTGCGGCGAAAATGGTTAAACCATGCAAAAACAGCCGGACCGGCGGCACCGGGATGCCCGGAAAAGACGACAAAAGCGTCCGTATCGTCCGGCAATCCGGAATAATCGCAGCCGAAAACTTTTCGCCGGCAACCGGAAAAAGCAATGACCTGTCCGGCTTTTATGCGGCCTTTTTCTTCCGCTCTGAGAATAGTCTTTTTTTCTGCCGGTGTAAACAAAAACTCAGGTATCAGGTGCCGGGATATCTGCGCCGTGCGGGCAGCCCGAACCGCCGCTCCGATTTCAAAATCAGGCGCACAGACCAGCTTTGCTGCATATCCGGCATATTCCGCAAAGACGGCAAACTCCTCCCGGTGGTGCCCGCGGCGGCGCCACTCGGCAGCATAATCCTTATAAACGGGTGCCCTGCCCGCAAGAACGTCGGAAACTATTTTTTCATAAACACTGGCTTGATGCGGCATTTCTGCTCCTGCACGGCAAACGGATTGAACTTCAGATTCAGGCACGAGTGTGCCGTACTTTGAGTCGATTTTAGCGCCTATAGCTTAAATAATCGTAAATTCGGGGAATGTATTAGGATATTCTTAACTTTTTACAGACTAAAGAGAGAGGATAATGACGGAGGGAAATATGAGCGTGTATAAATATAAGGCATTCAAGTCCGGCAGCAAGGTTTCACGGCTAATCATTTTTCTGCACGGATACAACAGCTGCATTGAAGACGTTGAACCTTTTGCAGAGATGCTGTTGCAGCATTTGGACAATACGCTGGTCGTTATGCCCGAGGCGGACACGCAGAGCGAACGCAATCCGCTGAAAAAACAGTGGTATGCCCTTGTTGACGTTGACCCTGACCGCAAACGGCGCAAACCGGAGACGCCAACAGACGAAATTGTGGAGATTTATAATCGCACCGGCCCCCGCATCAGCGAGACGGCGAAAAAGATGAATGCTTTTATCAGCAGTCTGCAAAAAGAGCTTAAAATCAAAAACAAAGACACTTATGTCATGGGATTTTCACAGGGAGCCATGCTCGCAATGTATGTCGGGCTGACCCGGAAATACGAATTGGGCGGCGTTTTTCCTTTTGCCGGCATCGTCTGCGGCAAAGACATGCTGGAAAAAGAACTGGCATCGCGGCCGGGCGTTTATCTGTTTCACGGCACGAGCGACCTTTCGGTGCAGTATAAGACGCTTGACTTTACCAAGGAATGGCTTGACCGGCACGATATTGACTGGGAGGCTATTGAATACGACGGCATTGAGCACCGCCTGATTGAAGACGAGATGAAAGACGCCGCCGAGATTATCAACCGCAGGTATGCATAAGTACCGGCATATAAAGGCTAAAAGTGCCGTTTGTACCGCATACCGGCAGAAAAAAGCGAGAAGGCTATGGTTTTAGAACTTAAAAAATCCCCTACCCTGCAAGATTTTCAATCGTATGTCCGGCAGATGAAACAGGAACGCGGATTCAATACGACGGATAAGTTTTACGAATGCTGCCTGTTTGCCGAAGAAGCCGGCGAAGTTATTTCTGCCGTACGCAAAAATGCAAAGGGCGGTTCGGTCGGCAGCGGTTCAGCCGTCAGCAATGTTGCAGAGGAGCTTGCCGACGTATTCATTTATGTCTGTTCGCTGGCAAATATGCACGGCATTGATTTGGAACAGGCTTTTCGCGATAAAGAAGAAAAAAACAAGCTGCGCACATGGAAACGGCTATAGGCAGCAATCGGGACTGCTTCGGGTACGGGACTGCTTTAATCCGAATTGCTTGGGGTGCGGGACTGTTTTTGAGTATGTACGGGACGGTGTGAGGAGGGGCGGCTATGGTTCGACATTCTGCCGCAGCCAGTCCAGAATTTCTTTAAACCGGCGGGCGGAAGCAGCCGAACTCAGACGGTCGGCAGTTATTTTCTGCGCCGCAACAATTTTAGCGCGGGAAATTTCGGGATTTTGCAGATAATAATCGACAAGGCCGGGAAAATCGCTTTCTTTTTCATACATAATCACATTGTCGCCATAGATTTCTTTTACTGCCGGATTTGACGGCATTATGACCAAAGCACCGGCGGCAGCGGCTTCCGCCGTTTCGGAGGGAACCATTTTGGCGGCAGGCGTTTCGGGATCGGCGTATACGGCAGCGATAAAAGCGCGGGAAAGCTCCCTGCCCTTTTCCGCCGGCGTTCCCTGCGGCACCAGCTGCGGCAGCCCGTTTTCCCAAAAGCGGCCCATAAACCATACGCTGCCCTGCACCGTACTGTTTTGGGCGTTCAGGCTTCCGGCCAATGGCGACGGCTTGTTGTTTCCGCTTTGTTTTTTCAGGCTCTCGGCCAACGGCGACGATTTATTGTTATCGCCGTAATAAACCAGCGGATAGACCTTATATCCGGGCTGAAAAACCGTTTCCGGCGCGTAAAAATCCGTCGTATTCACCCCGACAGTAAACATTGCCGTTCTTATATTGCTGCGGGCATAATGCTCATACAGCTCACGGTACGGAGTCAACACAACAGGAAACTTTTTCAGCCCGCGCCAGTCAAACGGATAATAGTCTTCATTATAGATAAAATTCCATGCCGCCGGGGACGTCTCCAACTGAGAGGCAAACTCAGGCGGACGAAACCACAAGCCGACCGTCCCGGCTGCCGGCAAGGACGAAGAATTCAATTTAACTTCGTAGCCTAACCGCTTTAATTCGCGGATAAAACCTGTTTCACGGGAATCGGGAACAGGGGATTTGGCATAAACATAAACAATGTCTTTTTTAACCGCCAAAAAGGGCGCAAAGCGCCGCTGCCGCAATGGCTGCCAACAGCCCCAAAACCGTCTTTTGAGCCGCCGGCAATTTCATCTCAGAGCTTCTTTTCGTTAATCAGAAACTCGACCAATCCGTTCATACGCTGTACGAACATATCGGCATTATATTCCGAAACGGCGATTTTATATGCCTTTTCGGCTTTTTCGGCACGCGCTTTCGGATCATTGAGGTACTGATTGTATAAAGCCTTCAGTTCATCCGCGTTTTTGAACATCGGGATCGAATCGCCGAAAACGGCTTCGATTTCCTTGTTGTACGGCGCAATCATAAAGCCTTTGCTTGCGGCAATGTCATAAACGCGCGACGGAATCATGCCGATTTGCGACTCGTGTTCGGAAACGTTGACGAGATTGATTTTCGCCGACGAGAAATAAGCACCGAGGTCATTGTCGTGAATATATTCGCCTTTGATATAGGAATCGTCGATATTTCCAGCCCAGAAACGGCCGAATATTTCCAGCGGCAACTTGGCTTCCACCGCGGCAGCAACCGCAGGGCTCGGGCGTTCGTTATCGCCGACATACAGCAAATCGCGCTCCAATTCGGGTTTCGGCGCCGGATAGAATACGGACGGATCCGTCAGTTCCGGAATATACGCCGCAGCATATCCGCTGCCGAGCAGATAGTTATAGAAATCGCGCGAAGACGTAGCCACGCCGTCATAAACCTTGATTTCATTCTCAAACAGAGAATCGTAGTCGCGGATATAGACGATATTAACCGCCTTTTTGTTGGTCTTTACCTCATTAAACGGACCGTAGCCGCGGATATACAGGTTTACACCGGCATCGGCTGGC
>ERZ779932.196-NODE-196-length-27750-cov-1.813829_pt1 | contig 27750 bp, 32 predicted proteins | sample MGYA00511064_ERZ779932 | MGnify/ENA primary metagenome ERZ779932 (study PRJEB29588, sample SAMEA1966821) | human gut metagenome | biome: human gut; feature: human-associated habitat; material: faeces | place: Denmark | collected 2008/2010 ...
CGGCATACGCGATAGCATACGTTATCAAGCGCGACGGCATCCGTGTACCAAACGAGCACAACGAGGGCGGTGTAGCAAGTAAGATACTAACCCCCGAGATGGTGCAACGTATCACAGTAGAGGTGACCCGGATAGTAAGGGCGGAGATATTAACCATTTTAACTAAAAAGCAATGATTATAAGAAATCTAGTAGCTAACGAAACGGTAACGGAGGCGCAGACGCTTTACGTACATTCTATATCGCCCGGCATATACCGCCCCCTACGATTTGAACAAACAAGTGCAGTAACTTCCATCTCTTTACGGTATTCCCGTAATGGGGCGAGTATCGCAGACGCAAATATAGTACCACGCGAAAACGCCGTAGTTGACCTTAGTGCCATGGCCGTGCTTTACCCATCGGTAGCGGAAGCAACTATGAACACTGCGACGGGTGGGGGGTTTGCTGACGTTGTGGCGGTTAACTACGTGGAAGACGGCAAGAGTAAAGCCTTAAATCTTAGAGTTATTAACGTAGCAGCTACCAATGCACGGTTCGTGGACGAGGCGTATATAAGCGGTTTATCCGACTACGCGAACGGGAAATTTAATACCATAGACTTTTCCATCTCTAAAACATCCCCCCTAACGGGTGTACACTTCGCCAATAAGATTATATACGGGCAGCAGAGTGTCGATACTACCTTGAGGGCGCGGCCTATTGGTGGGGGGACACTTTCAAAGGTAAACAATGGAGCATCTTTCGGGGCAGGCAACCAGGAGCTTATAAATAGCGGAGGCCACAGGTGGGGCCTCATTCAGTACGAACGTAAATACCCGTATTGCCCCGACCCTAAAAAGCGCGTTACGCTTCGATGGCTTAACTCACGCGGTTTGTTTGACTCGATGTACTTTGACCAATACCGTATAATGCCCAACTATCTAATGAACTATTCGGGTGGCAATCGGATATTGTCGTATGAAGTAACAGTAGGCACGACGGTAACGGCTGATAACGAAAAGGCGCTTTTGCAGTTGTCTCGTGCGGACGATGTTGCCGGGGTATTCCCGATAGATACCACACAGTGGGCACGTGTTAAGATAACGAACCCTACAGCGTTTAACGCACAAGGCGGTGCACTGGGTAGGTCGGTCAACTTTAAATGCAAGTTTGAAATATTAGAATCCTAGACTAATGGAAGTACAGATAAGAATAAATGGTGTGTTGTTGGACGGCGTAGCTCCCGGGGCGGTTAAGCTAACCATCAACAACCCCGACCCTATTAAGTTTTCCGAGAGCACCGTAAGCTACTCGGGAAGCATCACCGTACCCAGGTCACAAGTTAATGACCGGGTTCTAAAATCGGAGCGCTTCCCGGGCTACTACACACGTACAGCGCCATATGTTGCAGAGCTTTCGTTTTCGGGGCTTGACGTTCCGTTCGGTGGTGGATTGTTCCGTGCCCGTGTGTCAGCAGACCCGGATAGCTATACGATTGAACTCATTGAAACCGTATCGAAGCTTTCGACCCTCCGCGCCCCGGTAGTTAATATACCTACCTTTGAAACGTCAGCGTACCAATTTTCGACGTACGAGGCTAGTCTTAACTACGCGTACCCCACCCCGGTAAGTATGCCCAATCTATACGCGTTTAATGGGACGACACCCGTAGAACTCGCATACATAGCAGACCGAGAAACGAAAACAGCAGGCGATTACAAGGACGCGGAAAGCCAGTTGGCCTTTAAGGGCGCGCATGACGGGCTTAAGGGTTCAGTGTATGCCGTCAATTACATGATAGCTGAGAATAACGATGTGGCAACGTGCTTCACGTACATGGTAGGCTCTACGTTCGACCTTGAATTCACTTCCGATTCGTTCGTCATCCTACCACCTTCCGCCCCGGCAACTGTTTACCTACGTAGTAACGGTGGTACGTTCGCTTTGCCTTTTGCGCGCGGAACGGTACGCCCGGATGGTAATTACCCGTACTACCCGGTAAACCCCGATTCGCGGTCATGTATAATAACACCGAGACCATCGCGAGACTTGAACTTCGGGTTTACGACCTCTTCGAATTCTATGGTTTATTCGGGTACGCCTATTACTTCCGTACCTACTGCTGAAGCGTATTATATATCGTTCCGTATCAGGGGGATTGGGTCCCCAACGTATGCATGGGACTTAGTGCCAACGATGGGGCTGGATACCCCGTTCGATATTGTGCAGGCGTTTTGCAAGGCGTTTTGCTGGACTTATGAGTTCCGGTCCTCACCGTTTTTGCTAAAGTTAAAACCCTTCATAAACCCGTCTACATCTTCGACGTATCGGCAAAACTGGACGAACAAGATAGACACAAGTACGGTTAATGTGTCAGAGGCAGCAGGGGCGGCACGAACATACGCGGTGAAGGTAGGCGAATTAACGCAAACTGTGGGTGGCTATGGCGGTGCAATATCCACACAGGAGACAGCAGGAGAAAGTAACTTCCCCGTAAGCCCAGGCGCACCGAGGCCCTACGCCACTATGATACGGGCGAGCGGTTCGGGGTGGCTACCTGATAACTATTTCAACCGCGCGAGCGGTTATCGCGCTACGATAGCAGGGCATTACGACCGTTTCTCCCCGGGTTGGCAGGTAACAGCGAAGATGCGATTAACGTATTTCGATATCAAGAATATGAAGTCGGACGCGCTGTATTACATCGGCGAGTTGGGGGCATGGTTCTATCTTAGAACAATAAGCAATTGGGACGCATCAACAGGCACGGCTAACGTTACGTTAATCGCAGTTAAAAATTAATAATTTGGATTATGGCAACAGAAAAAGTTACTCTACTCGACCTCTCATTTGATACGTCTTCCGCCCTTGATGGGTTGGATGCTCTTATAGCAAAGTCCGTCGAACTGGCAGAAACAAAGAGCCAGCTAATGGCAGCACTTAAGGACGAGAAGAAGCAGTTGGACGAGGCGGGCAAGGCGTACAAGGACGGTACACTCAGCCAAGATGATTATAAAAAAGCGGTAGGCAATGCAGCGAAAGCGCAAATCGAATTGAAAAAGCAGTTGTTGGACGTCAACTCTTCCATATCGGAGAATAACCAAGCTATCAAGACGAACACGACGCTCTTAAACAGTCAAGAGGATAGTGTAGACGCGCTCCGTGCCCAGTTGGCAAAGAACACCAAGGAGCTAAACGCGATGAGCGCAGCGGCGCGCAACAACACGGAAGAGGGGCAGAAGCTTGTAACCGAGACAAAGGAGATAAGCGACAGACTTAAGGACATGGAAAAGGCGGTAGGTGATAACCGTAGGAACGTAGGTAACTATGCGGAGAGCATACAGGAGGCAATGTCAAGCACACAAGGTCTTTCCGGCGCACCGGCGGCTATGGCTACCTCTCTTTCCGGGGGAGTTAACATCTTAAAAGTGTTTAACGCTACGTTGAAAGCCAACCCGATATTGGCGGTTGTGTCGGTTATCCTTGTTCTCATATCCACGGTTGAAAAGCTGATGAAACGTAATAGCGAGATGGCAGCAAACCTAAAAGCGGCATTCGCTCCGTTTGAGGTTATCTTCTCTCGGATACTCGACGGCGTAACCAAGCTTCTCGGGGGTGTGGCAAAGGCTTTCGAGTGGATAACGGAGAAGGTTGTTAACTTGCTTTCCTCTATCGGTCTCATTACCGAGGAGACAACGAAGGCAGCGAACGCAGCCAGAGCGCTCACCAAGCAAGAACTTGCAATATATGAGGCGGAAACAAACAACCTCGTAACGTTAGCAGCGATGCGTAGAGAATTGGAGGCACAACGTACCATTGTAGGGGACCAGCTAAAGACCGCAGAAGAACGAAACGCGGCAGCGCAAAAGGCTATCGCGATTTCTAAGCAAATGGAGAAAGCCGAGATAGACGTATTACAGCAGAAGTATAACCAAATCAAGGCGCAAAACGAATTGAGCTACACAAGCAAGGAAGACAGACGCGCCGAGATGCAGGCACTGGCAGACCTGCAGGCACGTCAAGCGGATTACATCTCACAGCGTAAAGAGCTGGAAAACCAAGCGAGCGGCATCGTAAAGGCACAGATAGAAGCTAATGCAGCAGCTTACAAGGCAGCCGAGGCAGCAAAGGCACAAGCCGCAGTAAAGGCAGCCCAGGACGCAGAGACGGCAAAACGAGAATTGCAGGCTGAAACAATAAAGCAGATGGAAACGGCGTTAACGGCTCTTAGCCTTTCAATGCAAGCTAAGGAACTGGAAAACGATACCATCGGAATGAAGATAGAAAACGAAAAGGCATACGTAGAGGAAAGTCTAAAGCTTGAAAAGTACAGATTAGAACAGGGTCTCATCTCAAAGCAAGAATACGCCAACAAGGAGGCTGAATTTAACCTCGGCATACAGCAGTTGGAGATGCAACGTAAAGAGGAGCAGGACGCACTAATGAAAGAACGCGAAGCCATGAACGCAGCTAACTTGCACGAACTTAAGATGGCAGAAATGACAAACGAGTACGACCTAAGACAAGCGCAACTCGACGCGCAGTACGCGCAGGAGATTGCAGCAGCAGAGAAGATAGGTGCGGACACCGCGTTGATACATGCCGAATACGAGAAGGCGAAGGAGGAAAACACCCGAGCGCGTGTTAACGCAGAACTGACAATGACAGCCGGGCTGGCAGGTCAGATGTCTACTTTGCTGGGTGAGGAGAGTGCAATAGGTAAGGCGTTCGGTGTGATTCAGGCAACCATTAACACGTATATAGGCGCTACAAAAGCGCTGGCGCAGGGGGGTATACTTGGTATTGCACAAGCCGCTATAGTTATTGCATTCGGTATGAAACAAGTTGCGAATATTGCAAAGCAGAAAGAACCCGAAACGAAGGTAAGCAGCGTTAAGAAGTACGCGAAGGGCGGTATGATAGTAGGCAGGTCGCACGCACAGGGAGGTGTGACATTCCGAGGCGATAACGGGCAAGTGTTCGAAGCCGAGGGAGGCGAAAACGTCTATATCATGAAGAAATCAGCCAGTGCAGAGATTAACGCATTGTCTGCTGTTAACAAGGCACACGGGGGCAACTCTTTCGGTACATCCGGGCTTTACAAGTTTGCTGACGGGGGTATGGTCGCAAGCATCTCCGAAGCAAACCGAATGGCTAGGCAGTCCGATAACGTGCGTCTATCGAGCGAAAGCATTAACCAATTGGCGGGGGTTGTTATCGACGCGGTTATGAGCATGCCTAACCCGGTTGTATCGGTGCAGGACATCAACGCAGAGCAAAACGATGTGGCGGTAGTCAAGGGCTTCGCAGCTTTCTAATATTAATCAACTCGTGCAGAGGTGGCGCATACGACAAAAGGCGCTATCTTTGCACGGGTCACAACAAAAACAATCTTTATGAAATTTAAAAAGCTTAGAGTTATTCAAACCGGGTTAACGACCAACTTTGGGATGTACGAGGGTGGGGAATACCCCCTTTCTATTACGGACGCGGCTGTTAAAAGTGTTGTAGCGCTCGGAAACCTTAAGCCAGTTCATTGCAGACGTACCCACAACGGTAGCGATATGCTGGACGGGTACTTAGGCAAGTTTACGAACTTCGTTTACGAGAATGGTGCGGCCTTTGCCGACTTCGAGATGTCCGAAGCACTTGAAACAGCCTACCCCAATGAAGCGAAGTTTATCGCAACCATGATAGAAAAAGAACCCGATATGTTGGGTGTTTCTGTAGTTGGTTACAATTCGGTAGAATTGAATGACGGTATTCTTGACGTTACCGAGTTTGTGGAATTGTATTCATGCGATTTAGTGGGGCTTCCAGCCGCCACGGAAAGCCTTTTTAATAACAATAAAACAGAGAAAAAAATGAACAAATTTTTCAGCTCGTTTGCAAACTTGTTTCAGAAGACGCAGTTTGCAACGGAAACAGTAGAAACCGTGGATGGTAGTAGCATTACTATCGAGGCGGCTGGTGAGGTGATGGCTATCGGTGATAAGGTCTTTGATAGCGAAGGCAACGTTCACCCGGATGGTGAAGTACAGATTCAAGTCGAGGAAGGTATTTTGGTTATCACTATCAAAGACGGTGTGATTACCGAGGTTAAGCCCTACGAGGCAGAAGAAGTGGTAGCAAAACCCGAATCAGCAGCCGTACCCGAAGAGTTTTCTAACCGTATCGCGGCACTTGAGGCATCTATCGCAACGTTGACCGCCTCGGTGGCAGCGATGACCGCACAGTTTAGCCGTGCAACAGCGAAACCCGGTGTCCCCCCGGTAAGCATTCCAAAGGACAAGAAGAAAGAAACAGCCCTTAGTCGAGAAGCGGTAGCCGAAGCGGCAAAGCGATTTTACAAAAAATAACAAAAAAAAGAATTAAGAAATTATGGCAATTACATTTAACGACCTTAACAAACTGAACATTAACAGTTTGAACGAAGTTATCTCTTTGACCGTCGGTTTGGCCGGTGAGATTTCTAACGGTATTACCGTTCTTAACGGTATCGCTAACAACACGCCCGTTGTTTCCCTTGCAGCAAACGACAAGGCATTGCGCAAATCAGCAGGATGCGGAGGCACATACTTCTACGATAGCTTAACCGACAAGGTTAAGTATTACACACACGCACCTATCGAACTTCCTATCGAAATCTGTTTGCAGACTTTGTGGGGTAAAATGGTGGCGCGCGGTATTAACCTCGATGACGATTTTTCCGCAACCGATTTGGCTGGTTTCATCCAGTCCGAAGTATTGAAGGTGCTGGAAGCTGACTTGTTGCGCCTCGCTTGGTTGGATGGAGACCATAAGGCGAAAGCTACGGGCTACGACATATTTACGCACGGTGGTATCATCAAGCAGTTCAAGGCTAGCGGAGGGACCGAAAACATTCTGACGCTCGACACAACAAACGTTCTTGCTGCACTTCGTGGAGCTATCGACGCACAGCGCCCCGATACACTCGATACATCGGAATTCTTCGTAACGTCTAACGTTATGCGCCTTTATAAGAACATTTTGCAAGACCGTGATAACAGTGCTGCACAAAGTGACATTGTAGATGGTAGACCCGTTTACTTCTTCGAGGGGTACAAGATTAACGAACTTCGCCACGTGTCTAACGCTGCCTTGGTTGACGGTAATACGGATGCTTTCGTAGCATTCACACCAAAGGACAACATTCAGATTGCCTTGGAAGATAGCTCTACTAACATCGCACCGTTCATCCAGGACGCAAAGAGCCGTAAATACTACTCACAGACTTTGTTCGCAGCTGACGCCATGCTGGTAGCGCCCGAGAAGATGCAGATGTGGTTGCATACTTCGGCTTAACGGAAATTAGTATTAACAATAAAAGGGGTTGGGATATTAACCCAGCCCCTTTTTTATTTCAAATAATATGGGAAAAAGTTGTTTAAATAAACTTAAAGGAAACATCACCGTAGGTTGTACAATTCCGCGGATAGGCGTGAAAAACATCTATCTGATGCACGCAGAGGACGTAACGCTCGCCGGGGACACTAACGCTGCAGTTATTACGTCTGCGACGTTTGCTTCGGGTACTGCTGCTATACTTGTAGAGGGGTACAAGCAAAACATCCAGATTACATCAGCTATCCGAACAATGGACGCTTCAGCAAAATTGGATTTCAGCGTTATGTTTAAATTGGCAGGTAGGGACACCAATGCAATTCTGCGCATACGCGCGCTTTTGGGCGGTAAATTCTATGTTCTTGCTGAATACCAAGACGGTTCATATGCATTCATCGGTTATACATCTCCTTTGGAATGTTCCGGGATGGATACAGACAGCAACGCCAATGCTGGGTTTACTACGGTATCACTTGCAGCCCCCGAGGGTTCAGCGGGTAATTATTTAATGCGTGCCGCCACGGACGCAATTGCTACAATCAAATCAAAAGTAGGAGTTTAAAGATATGGCTTGCATTTCAAAATTAGCAAACGCAATTACTTATAATTGCGATTCGGGGGCGACTGGGTTTTTAAGTGCCCTTATCATCAATAAGAGCGACATTGCCAGTTTTACGGTAGACTCGACAGCCGGTGTGGTATCATCTATTGCCCTTGTGCCAGGGGCTAAAGCCTACAGGATAGACACTGTTAAGCGCTCATTAGTCATGTCCGAGAGCATAAAGATTAATGAGGGCGCACCGAACGCCCTGTCGCACCAAGCCACTATTGTGTACACGGAGTTAAGACCCGGCAAGACAGCGACTAGCGTTATTAGTGCGGTTACTAATGGTAGCTTCGTAATCCTTACAAACCCTATCGTCTACTCGCGTGGGTCCAATACCCCTTCCGTGTGGGGTCTTTATTATGGCCTGTCAACCACATCAATAGAGCGGAGCAGCCACGATAACGGGGGCTGGGCAACAGTGACGATGGAAACCCCGGAAAACGTAATCGGTGAGGATGTTTTAACAATGCCACAGACGGTGTACGATGATTTATACGCGGCAGCAGCAGCAGTAGGATAGTAATTAACTAAAAAAAAGAAAGGAAAAATAATATGGCATGTATTGGACTTATAAGCGGAAGTTTGGAGATGACGTGCGGAGTACCCACCTCAGCTTTTAACCGCATACAAGGCGCAAAGCTAATCAACGCAGCAGATATAGCGAGTTTTACGGTAGATGATGTGAGCGCGGCTACTATTACAAGGGTGAAAGGCAAAGTGGGATGCACAATAACCACCGTCAATAACGCCCTTACTTTGACGGTGGGGCTGAAGTCGCAGGACATTACGCCGGGGGCATATGACGTCACGATATCGTTTAAGCAGTTTGCCCCCGGGGGTAATTCAGGAGTATCCTCTTCTGGTGGTACTTTGGGAACTACGAATTCCCTGGCGCGTGCCGAATTGGTGTTCGCCATAGACCACGGAAACGGTGTTTATCGGGTTTACGGCCTTGGTGCGCCTCTTGTTTGTTTGGAATATAGCCTTGATTCTACCGCTGACGGGTATTCTACGTTCACCTATGGCGTGGAAGATTGGCAAGTAGGTACAACTATCCACACATTGACGAAGACAGCTTATGACGCGTTGTCTACACCAGCAGCATAATAAATCAAAAAGGAAAATGGCAGAAAAATTAACTAATACTACGGGGCAGGGCGAAAGCACGGCTCCCGTTGTTGTTGAACCAAAGGTTGCAACATTACAGGAGAAGTTGGACGCATATTTTGCGATGACGGGTCTAAAGCTTGACCCGAATTGCCACATGGATATGGAATATTTATCTTCGTGGTATGAAACGAAGTATCGCACTAAAATCGTCTATAAGTGGGCGATGAAACCGGGTGCCCGTATCGTGCATTACGTAGATGGCGTGGTCTACAAGTCCGCAAATATGACGGACAAAATAGCCGAACGACTTATGAAGGAGAACCCGGCATACGCAGATTGTTTTGTAGAAATTAATAAAGATTAACATCATGATTGGTTACAACCGTATAGCATTATTAGTAGAAAAAGCGCTTAAGCTTTCCGCGAATACCGGGGATAGAGTTATTAACTATGGGGAGGGAAACCTTTATCCGCAGGAAATTGCAGAACTCATATACGCGTCAAAGACAGCGAGCGCGGCCGTCGAAAAAATGACGGAGAATATAATCTGTGAAGGGTTCAAAAACAAGGAATTCGCGGAAATGACGAACGACAACGGCTGTAACATGAACGATGTGTTAGAAGCTACGGCAAACGATGTTGCACGTTTTAAGGGCTGGGCTTGGATAGTGCAGTATGGTTTAACGCCAGCAGGCTACCAGCCTAAAAACGTGTACAACGTTCCGTTTGAATATGTCCGTGCCGAGATGAACGACAATTACAAGAATGACCCTACGGTAAGGAGCTGGCGAGTGTTCAACAACTGGGAGAAACAGAGCGTAAGGTCAACAAGTGTTAAAGGTAACTCTGTTGTTTACCCTACATACAACCCCGAAAGTTTTGCAGCCGAGGTTGAGGAATGCGGAGGTATCGAAAACCACAAGGGACAACTCTTATACGTGAACCTTAGCACTACCCGACCCTATCCTATTAGTACGTTCCATGCGGTACGAAACGAGATGGGCGCGGAGGACAAAAACGGGCGGTACGTTAACCGTACTTTAGGGCGTGGTTTCCACATGTGTAGTATTGTTTCACACGGTGATTTCGAGACCGAGCAGGCGCAACAGGAATTCCGCGATACACTTTCCGAGATGATGGGAAGCGAGAACGCAGGTTCAGTTCTTACCGTTCGCGATGAGAACGTAGCCACGGACAAACCGTTTATCAAAGTTGACCAGTTGGGCAGCCCGATAGATAGGGAACTTTACAAGGCGTACGTAGAACCCCTTAGAAAGGATATCGCAATAGCGGCATATAACATTCCGTTACCCCTTATTGATAGCTCTCTGATGACCTATTCTAACGCTTCGGGCGAGGTTATAAAGGAGATGCAAAAGGTCTATCGCAATAGCCTGCAAAAGATACGTCAGCGCATTTCGCGCGAGTTGCACCAGGTTTTCGGGGTTGACCCGTCAGTTACAGAAATTAATAATAAATTTGAAGAAGATGGCATACCCGATAGCAATGTTCCGGCAACTGTTTGAAATAGCAACGGACGTTAAGGACAACAAGATAGAAAAAGCATTCTTCGAGGCAGACCTACTCGATATATTGCCGCAGATTGACAGCATGTATAATGCTGTTCCGAAGCAATATATCCCGGACGGGCCTAACTTCGCAGGACTTGAAAAGGTTATCTGTTACTACGCTTTCGCGCGGTATCTACAGATAGCAGACCAAAACAGTACGAGCACGGGTATGAAAATTCAGACCTACGGCGGCTCGGTAGTAGTTCCCGATACAAGCAAGGCTAAAAGGTTTGAAGCCGAACGGGGCAAAGCAGACCTTTTTATAGAGCCGTTAATTTGCCACATGAAGGCAGATGGGTTTATAAAGGCATGTACCGTATCGAACACCCGTATAGGGTTAATCAAGTGATTGAACAATTGGAGACCTATTTCCGCACGTTTTTTGCTGTTACCGTTCTGGCAGTAGTTACGGATATACGGGACTTTATATTTTTAGTGATTATCGTTACCGCGTTGAACTGGACGGCAGGCTATTTGGCAGACCGGGCAAAAGGAAAGCCCTACAAGCACAAAAAGACTATGCAGGCGGTTAAGGAGCTGTTTTTAACCAATGCGATTCTATTCTTTGTAGCACTCACATGCGATATGTTGGAGCCTGAGGTAGATTACAAGCTTTTAGTTAGGGCGCTCACGGGTATATTCCTTATTATATACGCGCGTAACATAACGAGAAACCTACGGGTAGTTCAGCCGGGAAATGAATTTGTGAAAGTGCTAAATAGTATAGCCAATAGCAAGTATTTCCAGCTTAAGAAAAAGATTAAGGACGGCGAATTTGAAATACCCTTAGAAGAAAAGGGCGTTGAATTTGAAATACCCTTAGAAGAAAAGGACGTCGAATTTGAAGTAAACTTAGAAGAAAAGGAGAAAGAAGATGGCAAACAGCAGTAAGTTAGTACCGTTCATCCTACAGTGGGAGGGCGGTTTCGTTAATGACCCCGATGACTTAGGGGGCGCAACCAACAAAGGTATCACTATAGGCACATTCACCGAATACAGGAAGCGGAAGGGACAAAAAGCCCCTACCGTTGACGACTTGAAAAACATATCTGATGCCGAATGGCACGATGTTTTCAAGTCCTTGAATTGGGATAGGTGGAAAGCCGACGAAATCAAAAACCAATCAGTAGCCAATATCTTAGTTGATTGGGTTTGGGCTTCAGGGTCGCACGGTATAAAGCGCCCCCAGCGTCTTTTAGGTGTCAAGGCGGATGGTATCGTAGGCAAACAGACCCTTGCAGCCCTTAACGCTATGGACGCGGCTGTGCTCTTTAAAATGATTAAAGACGATAGGGCAAAGTTCATTGATGAGATTTGCAAGGCGAGACCCAAAAACGAGAAATACCGCAAAGGGTGGATGAACCGTATTAATGCAATACACTATGAATAAATTGCAAAAGATAATTATAAGCTCTGCAGTCCTTATGGTGCTGTTCGGCGTGGTAACCAAGACGGTAGACACCATAAGGAAGCAAAGAGCCGAAATAGGACGTTTAGAACGTAACGTTGAGGCAATGAGCGATGCGCAGATTGAGTATAAAACCAAGCTCGGAGACGCGGCCGTTAAGCGTAAAGCTTTAGAGATGTCGCACAAGGAGCTAAAGAAAACGAACGCAGACCTATATAAAGAGGTGGACGCGCTTAAGGTCCGGGTGAAAGATGCGTTATCGGCAACCCGTACCGTTACCAAGACAGTAATAAAGGAGGTTGTGCGTACCGATACCGTAGCCGGGGAGCTTATAGCGGAATACCGGGACGCATGGAACACGATACAGGCAAGGGTTAAGCAAGACAGTACAGAGCTAAGTTACCAAGGTAGGGACACGATAACGGGAGTTATCACAGTTCGGAAGAAAAAGTTCTTGTTTTTCAGATGGGGGGTCAAGGCTATAGAGCACGACATATCAAACAAGAACCCCAAATCAAAGATAGATATAGACATAGCGGTGATGTTAAAATAATTAAGAAATGGAGGGCTGTTAACAGTTCTCCATTTTTCGTTCACATTTGTTAACCACACTTACACAGTAAAAAATCGCTACTGTGTAAGTTTCTGTACACTGTAACTCCTTATATTATAATATGTTATATGTAATTACACAGATACACAGATAAAAAGGGGGTAAAACATTATATTGGAGAAAATAGCACTTGCCTCTATAGAACGAGCTGTAAAAACCACAATATTCGAAATAAAAGTTTAGGAAAACATGTGTGTATCTGTGTATGTGTAACGCCCGTCCCTGGTTATCAGCACTTTAGCTCGTACAGACTGTTTCTTTACATCTTTTCACTTTTCATTAAGGTTTATTAACGCAAAAAGAGATACAACATATTAGTATTTGCCATATATTTGCAGTGTCAAAAGGAAACAAGGTTTCCCGGATGACAGGAGGTCACCAAGACATTAAAATGGAAATAAACGATTAAAAAGTAGAATTGTGAGAACGTCAGCGCATATTATTAAAGTAACCGTCCTCGGCTCGGTAGGATTCCAAGTAAACATAATAGACCCGATAACCGGGAAGTATTACAATGGCCAATCCAAACGGTTCAAAACGAAGAAGGAGGCAGTTACTTTCGTAGAGCAAAACAACTTGATTATTAAAAAGAGGTAAACGATTAAAAAGTAGAATCATGAAAGCAATTAACTGCAATTTTAGGGAAATGGTTAAAGAAGGTAAGTTCGAGATGAAAAGCCATATCCTTGTATTCTTGGATGATAACGGTACGGAACAAAGCGCGCCTTTCACAGAGGTACGCCATGACGGGCATTTTGACAGCTACCAGTTCGAGGGGGTATCATACCGCTCCATGCAAGACCTTATGGAGGCTATTTTCTTAAATAAGGCTAACAAGTGAACCAACGTATTAGCAAAAGCGTTATATTTGTGCCAACAATTTAAGAAGATAAAGTTATGGAAGAGCAAAAGTTTATTTTCGACGAAGTGAAAAAGCACTTGCAGGCAAGCGCGAGGAAGAACAAGTACCAAGTTATTGACGCCGTGTGGGAAATGCCGACGTTTGAGGGTTTTATACTCTCTTACTATTCTCAAAGGCTGGATGGCGCCCAATTCCCCGTAGATGTTGAAGCTATGTATATCAACTGTGACGAGTGGGAGGAGTTCTACAACGAGACGATAGTCAAAGTTGGGCAAGCCATTTTGGAGGCCGAACAAATCAAAGAAGCATAAATTAGTTATTCACCATATAAAAAGAAAAGAAAATGAAAATTACACCGTTAACAATCGATTTTGACGTTACAAACGCACAGGAAGTGGAATTTGTAAACGAACTTATGAGCCATTTATTCGGTGGCGCGCCTCTTAAGGCCATGACAGCGCCTACAGAAAGCCCCGTAACCAGTACAAGCGTACCGACGTTTAGCGAACCGACGCAGACCGATGCACCCGTATCAGAAGCAAAGGAGGCGGCAGTAGCTATCGCAGAGGAGGCAATAACAGACGCTATCGCCGAAGTTAAAAAGGAAATGAAAAAACCCGTGAAGCCTGAAAAGACCGCGAAGGTTGAAAAGCCCGTAAAGAGAGCCCCACAAGTGACGATTGAACCCGAACCCGTACAAGACTCCACCGAAGAAGAGAAAGCCCCGGAAAAGGCCGAAAACAAGACCCTAACGGCAAAGGATATGCAGGCGTTCATGATTGACTTAATGAAGTCCGGGAAAATCACCCGTCCACAATTGACGGATATCATGTTGGAGTTTGGTGGCGCGTCCCTTATGCGCATCAAGCCCGAGAAGTACGAGCTATTGAAACAACGTATCGAAACCTATAACGATTAAAAAGAATGAAAGTACAAGTAGACCACACAAGTAGGGCACACGCCCTACTTTCCCCGAGCAGCTCGCACCGCTGGCTTAACTGCACACCGTCCGCGCGATTGGAGGAACCGTATGAGAGCACGAGTAGCGCGGCATCAGAGGAGGGAACGGTAGCGCATGAGTTAGCGGAGCACGCCATAGAAAAGTATTTAGCCGGGGAATATCTACCGCTATTGGATGAATTGCCCGTACCAGATGAGATACGCAACAACAACAAATATTACAATTCGGAAATGGAACACTACGTAACCGACTACGTTTGCTACGTGTGTGACATATACGAGTTGGAGGAAGGCGCTAAAATGAGTATAGAACGGAAATTTGACCTAACCGCATACGTACCCGAGTGTTTCGGTAGCTGCGATTGCGATATAGTGGGCAACACGGTTCTAAACATCATCGACTTAAAGTACGGGAAGGGCGTACAAGTAGACGCCAACGGGAACAGCCAATTAATGATGTACGCTATCGGGGTGCTCAACTCCTTAGAGCCATCGCACCGCGCGAAGATTGAAAAGGTACGTATGCACATAGCACAAGTACGGTTAGGCAATTACTCGGTATTCGAGATGTCCGCACGGGACCTGACACACTGGGCGATACACGTACTTCGTCCCACTGCCGAAAAGGCATGGGCAGGACAAGGGGAAACCAAAGTAGGCAGCCATTGTAAGTTCTGCAAGTTCAAAGCACAATGTAGGGCACAGAGAGACGCTTTAGTTAGTGAGTTCGAGACCCACGGGGACACCAAGGCGTTAGCGCTTGACGAAATAGGCGATATACTAAGCAAGTCCGATATGTTCACGGATTGGCTGACCTCGGTTAAGACTTTCGCAATGCAAGCCGCTACACGAGGCGAAAAGGTCAAGGGGTGGAAGCTCGTAGAAGGCAGGTCGGTACGTGTCATAAACGACACGGAAACAGCTATAGAACGCCTAAAAGCTTTAGGTTTCTCAACCGAGGACATAACTAACAGCAAACTTAAAGGTATCGGAGACCTTGAACGTCTGGTAGGTAAAAAACCGCTCGCCGCAGCACTTGACGGTCTGATAGTCAAGCCCCGAGGGCTGCCAACATTAGCCCCGGAAAGCGATAAGAGGGAAGAATTAAGTCCTACTATCGATGACTTCGAGGGATTAAATTCTTAAAAGAAGCTAACGATATGAAAAGTAACAACGGTATTCTAACAGAGAAAGAGATTCAAGCAAGAGCAAAGTTTTGGAGCAAAAAGCAATTCCGTACCTGGAACAAGAAAGAACTTGAAAGAACCTCTAAAGACATGCAAAAACTTTTGGTAGCCATAAAGGGATTCAGCATGGATGAGATTAAAGCTATAAGAAATTCAGCCGTGTATAACTTTCGAGCATACATGCATAGCCTTAGAGCATACGGAAAGAACGACCCAATGTGTATCATATGTAGGGCAAGCCGGAAGGATTTAGAGTACGCTATTTTGATAGCCCCAAAAACTTTTAAAGTTAAACAAGGTTAACAGAATAAGCAACCTATTGATTTATTTGTTATCTTTGCAGCATCAAATTAAAAACGGAACGCCTGAACCGATTAGAGGGCAAAAACGATAAAAAAGGTATTATGGCAAAAGCAATGATTAAGAACGTGAGATTGAGTTATGCAAGATTGTTTGAAGCGCAACAAATCAACGGACAAGGAGAAGCGATTTACAGTGTATGTTTATTGATTCCGAAGGATAGCCCAGAAGTTCCAAAGATTAAGGCAGCTATTGAACAGGAATTTAATGAGTTGAAAGCCCGTTACCCGAAACTGAACGGTAAAAACCCGAAGGTATGGACTAACCCATTAAGAGATGGCGACGAAGAAAAAGAAGGTGCCGAGTATCAAGGTTGCTACTTTATCAACGCAAAGCGCAGAGAGAAGCAAGGAGCGCCTATCGTAATCGACGGTAGGAAACAGTACATCACAGACCCGAATGAGGTTTATAGCGGCTCTTGGGGCAATGTAGCCGTATCATTTTACCCTTATGAGTTCACCGGGAAATACGGTATCGGTGTAGGTTTGAACGGTGTACAAAAGACCCGAGACGACGAAAGACTGGACGGCGGTACAAGCATTGACGATTTCGATTTTGAAGACGAGGACGACGACCTTTTCAACTAACAATTCAATTAAGCGGATTAATAATCGGGCGGTGTAATGCCGCCCAAAAATAAAAAGCAAAAATGGGAAAATACGATTCATACGTAAACGCAGAAGGTGTTAGAATTTCAAAGGTAACGGGAAAACCGTTGAAAAAATATAATAAGGTAAACAAGGCATACTGGGCAGCTCGAGAGGGCAAAGCAGTAGTAGGGGTACAACAGCCCATTGTTGACCCGGACCCCTTGATAGAGGAGCTTAAAAGATATTACAACGAAGAAGAATTAAAGGGTATTATCAGTTTGAAGAAGGACGCGCCACGCGTCGAACTGGTACACATCACACCGAAGAAAAAGACATCACTCGACGAGGGCAACACCGGGTTTCTTATCGCGTCTGACTGGCACGCCGACGAAGTGGTGAAAGCTTCTACAGTATTGTGCAAAAACGAGTATAACAAAGATATCGCAGAAAAGCGCATCACTAATTTCTTTGCGAATGCTGCCTACATGATAAAGAAAAAGCCGGTAGATAACTTGATTATCGGTTTAATTGGCGATTTGATAGGCGGATATATCCACCCCGAACTCGAGCAAACAAATAGCATGTCCCCAATGCGCGGAATAAGCTTCGTTAAGAACCTAATTATTTCCGGGCTTAAATATCTTCACGACCAATTGCCGGAACTCGAAAAGATAACCATTATCGGCATATGCGGAAACCATTCAAGGACTACAAAAAAGATGCAGTTTAGCAACGGTTTCGAGATGAACCATGAATACTTCATGTACAAGGATATTGAGCGCACCCTAACACTTATGGGGCTGACTAAATTTAACTTCATTATCCCCGAAAGCGAATTCGCCTATATCGACGTGTACGGAAAGAAAGTGTTGTTTGCACACGGGCATCAATTCCGAACAGCTGGCGGTATCGGGGGTATTTACCCGTCAATGATGCGCTGGTACGCAAAGATGAACCAAACAATAAAGATTGATAAAGCCTTTTTGGGGCACTACCACCAAATGGTATATACTAAAGAAGTTTGTGTTAACGGCTCGTTAAAAGGCTTCGACGCGTTCGCAATGGGCCACGGGCTGGCATACGAAGAGCCACAGCAAACATACGTAATTCTTAACGAAAAGCGCGGGTTTATTTTCTACTCACCCATTTTTGCAGACTAAGTTAAAAGGCCACTAATTGTTAAATAGGCGCAATTAGTGGCCTTTCTTCTTGTTTATTAAGAAACATTGTCGTACCTTTGCCATTATGATAGTATTAACAATTAAAACAATGAGTTATGAGACATCTGTTTATTGACTTTGAAACGTATTCCGAAACGGACATTAAAAAGGCGGGTAACTATAAATACTGTGAGGACGAGAATTTCGAGATACTCCTTTGCGGTTACGTGTGGGACACTGATACGGAGGTTACAATCATTGACCTAACAAAGCCCGGAGGACTGGACGAGTTTAACGATTTGTTCCTATATGTACAGAACAACGAGGACGTTGTAATAGTAGCGCACAACGCTACATTTGAGCGTATCTGTTTGCGTGAATATGGGTTTGACATAAGCCCTATGCGCTTTTTCTGTACGGCTAATATGTCATTATATTGCGGTATGCCTCCTTCACTGGACGCGGTTTCAAAGATTCTTGATTTGCAGGACAAGAAGTTAGGAACGGGCAAAAACCTTATACGTTATTTCTCCGTTCCGTGCAAACCTACCAAAGCGAACGGAGGGCGCGTACGTAACCTCCCCGAGCATTACCCGGAAGCCTGGGAAGAATTTAAGGAGTATCTTCGTTACGATGTGCTTTCAGAAAAGGAAATATTTGATAAATTATCCCGGTTTGAATTCCCGGAAGAAGAACAACGCATCTATGCAGCAGACCAGCGTATAAACGATTACGGTATATTGGCAGACCTCGAGCTGGCACACGCCGCCCAGGATATGGACGAAGAATATAAAGCGCGTCTTACCGAGAAAGCCAAAAAGGAATTCGGGTTAAGCTCCTTAAAGTCCATGCCGCAGCTTAAGGACTTCATTAAAGAGCGTACAGGCTTGGTTATCGATTCACTCAATAAGAATAGCATCGAGGGGGTGATAAAGGCCATAACGAGCCTCAAAAACGTTACCGACGAGGATAAGCAAGCAGTATTAGACGTTATCGACCTACGTAGGGAGATAGGTAAAACGTCTAATGCCAAGTATGCCGCCATGCTGGCGAGCGCTGGGAGAGGCAACCGTATTAGGGGCTTGTTCCGTTACTACGGGGCGAGCCGTACCGGGCGCTGGGCTGGGCGCCTGGTTCAATTACAGAATCTACCACAAAACCACATCGAAGACCTGGAAGGGGCACGAGACCTGGCAAAACTGCACGACTTGGATATGATGGAAGTTATATATGACAAGCCTACTCATATACTATCGCAGCTTATACGTACCACGTTTATCGCCCCCGAGGGGTACACGTTTGCTGTAGCTGACTTCTCGGCGATTGAGGCACGTGTAATAGCATGGGTTGCAAACGAGCAATGGCGTTTAGACTTATTTAAAGACCCGAAAGCTGATATATATTGCGCTTCTGCGTCTACAATGTTCGGTGTCCCGGTACACAAGGGCGACGACTTAAGGCAGCGCGGTAAGGTAGCGGAGCTTGCACTCGGATACGGCGGCGGCGTTAATGCCCTTACCACAATGGATATTGAGAAAGTGTTAACAGACGATGAAAAACCTCAAATATTGTCAAAATGGAGAGAAGCTAATAAAAAAATAGTATCTTTGTGGCGCTCGCTTGAAGATTGTGCCAAAAGATGTATCGGAACGAGGCGCGAGCAGGTTTACAGAATAGACAATGTTTCGAGTATTATTTTCCGATACGAGAGCGGCGCAATGACTATTGAGCTACCAAGCGGTAGAAAGCTGTTCTACCCGTCTGCAAGAATGGGAAAACGTACTATCGAGGGCGTTAACGGCTCGTTTGAGGTTGAGGATATATCCTACATGGGCCAAGACCAAACCTCCGGGAAATGGGTTAAGCTAAACACATACGGCGGCAAGTTAACCGAGAACGTTGTGCAGGCGATAGCCCGTGACTTGCTGGCGAATGCGATTTTTAAGGTATTCGATTTAGGCCTTAATATCGTTCTGCATGTTCACGATGAGATAGCCGCAGAGATACCGAAGGACGGAAACGAAGAAAAGATGTTGAGAGTAATGAGTGATGCCATGTGTAATGCCCCAGATTGGGCAAAGGGCATACCATTGAGAGCAGCGGGGTACATTACTGAATATTACAAAAAAGATTAAATGCATGGACTTACGAAAAATGACTTTTAAAATTGCTACGGCGAGCAGCGCAAAGTCTACTTCATGGAAAAACCGTTCCTACTCATGGGACGAGTTAACCGAGAAGCTGGCAAACGCAACCGTTACGGACGAGACGTACCGGGAGTTCATAAGCGCGAGCAAAGCCGAGCAGGGTACAATTAAAGACGTAGGCGCATTCATGGGCGGCGAGCTGTTCGGCAGCCGCAGAAACAAAAACAATGTCGGGGAACGCTCTATTTTGACACTTGACATTGACTACGGGGGAAAGAACTTTCCCGAGATGTTCTACTCTGTTATTAATTGTGCGTGTATCATTCACGGAACGCACAAGCATAACCCGAAGGCGAATACGCTCCGTTACCGCGTAATTATCCCGTTGTCCGAACCAGTGGACGGGGAACAATACGAGGCTATTGCCCGAAAGGTTGCCGAGTTGACGGGTATCGACTTGTACGACAGAACGACGTTCCAGCCCGAGCGGTGTATGTTTTTCCCATCGGTTTCCAAAGACGTAGACTATGAGTTTATAGATTACTCGGCATTCAACGAAAACCCTTTGGACGTTCAAAAGTATTTAGGTATGTACGACGATTGGAGCGATACAACCGAATGGGCATACCACAAGGACGAGAAAGGCGAGGCCCGGACGCTTGCTAAAGAGCAACAAGACCCCACATTAAAAGAGGGTAACGTAGGTGACTTTTGCAGAGCCTACACGATTAGCGAGGTTATCGCGGAATACCTATCGGACGTTTACGAACCTACCGAGCAGGAGGATAGATGGACTTATACGGGAGGGTCAACTTCGGGCGGTATGCTTACCTTTAATGATATGTTTGCTTATTCGTTCCATAACAATGACCCGATACAAGGCAACCACGTGTTTAACGCCTACGACCTTGTACGCGTACACAAGTTCGGTAAGCTGGACAGGGGCACGGATAGAAAGAACTCGACAGAAGCTATGAACGAGCTGGTAAACAAGGACGCAAAGGTGGCTGCGGCACGTGCCCGGATGCTGGCGGTTAAGGCTGGCGAAATAATGGACACTTTCGACGACGTTATAGAAGTAGAGGAGGTAACGGATGCCGATGTGGCAACAACGTACGAGGACGCTATGGCGAAACTCGAAACGGACAAACGCGGTGCCTACCTACCGACTGCAAAGAATTTAGGCCTGATAATGAAGTATGACCCTAATTTAAAGGGGCTTATTGCACGAGACCTATTTAAAGAGCGCCGGGTTGTCACCCGTGTACCCCTATGGCGCGCGAAAGATACCTCTCTGGACTTCCAGGACGTGGACTATTCGGGCGTACGTAAACACATCGAAGACGTTTACGGCATATCGAATAGCTCAAAGATTGACGATGCTATAGCGCTATCCGCGGAAATGAATTCATTCCACCCCGTGCAGGAATACCTAACCAAATTAAAGTGGGACGGTATCGAAAGAGTTGATAAAACGCTTATCCATATCATGGGGGCGGAAGATAACATATACACCCGTGAAGCATTCCGTATCGTGATGGTGGGCGCGGTTAAGCGTATCTTCCAAAAGGGCTGCAAGTTTGACAGCATGTTAGTGTTGCAGTCCGAGCAGGGCGCAGGAAAAAGCACATTCATCCGAAAGCTGGGTAAACGCTGGTTCTCCGATAGCCTTTCAAGCATGGACGGTAAGGGCGCGTTTGAACAGTTGCAGGGTAACTGGATATTGGAGGTTGCGGAGTTGTCAGCAATGAGACGTTCAGAAGTTGAGGGTGTGAAAAACTTCATTTCCAAAACAGAGGACAGCTATAGACCAGCATACGGACGTGTTACTAAGAACTTCCCCCGGCAATGTATCTTTATAGGTACTACGAATAGGGACGAATTCCTAAAGGACGATACGGGCGGCAGACGCTTTTTGCCCGTTAAGGTCAAGGCGAACGCCAATACGCGTCTTATCTTTGAGAAGGGGTTCGACGATTATGTAGACCAGCTTTGGGCCGAGGCAGTCCAAATGTATTTCCGCAAAGTAAGTACGTTGTTATCCCGTGAAGCCGAAGCGATAGCAGAGCAGGGGCGCGAAGAGCATTTCGAGGCAGACCCCCGTACCGCATCAGTAGAGGCGTATTTGAGCATGTTCGTGCCCTTGGATTGGAGACGAATGTTTGTGAACGAACGGCGCATGTACTTTAGGGGGTACGACGCGTCGAAGGTAGACCCGGAAGACTTTACGCTGGGAAAGATGGACTTCGTGTCTACCATGCAAATCGCTACGGATGTGTTCGAGATGGAAGTTGGACGCGTAACCGCGAAAGAGAGCCGCGAGATAGCCGCTATCATGTCTAAAGTACGGGGGTGGAGGCGTTCGGCAGAGGCCAAGGCCGTTATGGGTATCGGGCGCGCACGTGGATATGAACGTATTGTTAACGAATGATAACGGAGGGGGTGTAAAGGCCCCCAAATGTTAACTAACTGTTAACAGAATAACTGAGCGAGACTTAGTTCTTAAATGGTGTTAACGGAATATACAGCATATTGTTATTTGCCATATATTTGTAGTGTCAAAAGGAAATAATAACAATTTAAAAACAAAAGATTATGAAAACTTATGATGTATATTTCAGCGATTCTACCGATTCTACAAACAAAGGGTTTAACGAATCCTTCGATTATTGCAAGAGCTATATTGAGGACTACAACGGAACCAATGAATCTTACTTTGAAGATTATAAGGGGGGTAGCGTTTCAATAGTATGTAATGAAACAGGAGAGGAAATCTATTCGGAGGAGATAAGATGATATCACGAGGGGTTGGGCAACTAAAGAAGCGTTGGCAGAATAATAGACATATAACAATTTAAAAAAATAATCATGGAATTTAAGTTTATAGATTTATTCGCGGGTATAGGCGGTTTTCATATTGCGATGAAAAGTGTTGGCGGAAGATGTGTTTTTGCCAGCGAGATAGACAAGTACGCGAGATTAACGTATGAAGCTAATTATAAAAAAGACGAGCCCTCTCTATTTTTGAAAGCCCGTAACGGAGAATATCTATACTTCAACGACGACATAACAAAGGTTGACACAGAAGACGTTCCAGCGTTCGATGTGTGCTGCGGTGGGTTTCCGTGTCAGCCGTTCTCAGTTGCGGGACTTAAAAAGGGATTCGAGGACACGAGAGGCACATTGTTTTTTAACATAGCGAATTTGGTAAAAGAAAAAGTAGAAGCAGGCACGCCCCCCAAAGTTTTATTTCTCGAGAATGTTAAGGGTTTGAGGGGGCACGACGGAGGAAACACGTTAAAAGTTATTCTATCTACTATAGAAGAACTCGGATACGCCTACGCCTACGACATTATAAACGCCCGGTTCTTCGGGGTTCCGCAAAACAGAGAACGGCTGTTTATCGTGGCATGGCACAAGGATAGCATAAAAGTTAATGGCTTCTCCTTTCCTTATGGGGTGGATGCAAACGGAAATACGATATACGACAAGGAGAAGGCGAAGACAGAGGCAGCACCTACGAGATTATCCGACATATTGCACGACGTGCCCGGCATGTTACCGATAAGCGACAAGTTATGGGAGGGGTTTCAGAAACGTAAAGAGAGAGATGCAAAGTACGGTACAGGGTTCGTGCCCCATAAATATAACCAGGAGGCAAAATTTGTAGGCACCCTAACTGCAGGTTACCGTAAAAATGGAAAAGAATGTCTCATAGACCAGTCAGAAAAAGGGCTGAACCCTCGTATGCTATCACCCGAAGAGGCTGGCAGATTGCAGGGATACAATATAATTTCGGACGGTTGGATGCCGGGTAAGGCTAATACGGACTCCCCTTTTGAGATAACTGTATCTAAAACCCAGGCATACAAGCAGTTCGGAAATAGTGTAGCTGTCCCGGTAGTTAAGCGGATAGCAGAGGAGATAGTAAAACAGTTATTAAACAAAGAATAATTAGGTAATTGGAGAACCTTTTTCAATCTCCGTTGTTTATTAAGTATATCAATTTTAAAAAAAAAATTATGAAAGGTGGAAATTTTGTAGAATTAACATTCATTGTGAGAGGTGAATTGCAGGTAGAGTTGATTAACGTGGAACACATCAGTCGTATATTGTACGTAGACGGCAAACCGTTTATCGGTATGCTGGGGCAGACCTACACGCGCCAACTTACAGAAACGAGCATGCTAGAACTAACAGAGTGTATTAACTTAGAAAACAATTAAAGTAAAATGGTTACTATCTTAAAAGTTATCGCGGTAAACGAAGGGGAACGTACCTCCTATTACCCAACCCCCGGCGATGGGGTGTTTCCTACCGTGGAGATGGCACGGGAGTTTTATAAAAAAGAGTTCAAAACCGATAAAATACTATTGTGTTATGCCAACAAGTGAAAATGTACAGAGCTACAACGTAGGCAAGTCCGATTACTCAAAACACGCAATACAGCCGTGGGACATTTGGAAAGAATATAACCTCAACCCCTGGGACGCGGATATAGTGAAACGCGTGCTACGCAGCAAGGAAGGAGAGTCGCGGACGCTTGACTACGAAAAGATTATCCACATTTGTAAATATCGCATTTCGGAGCTTTCAAAGGAAGCCAAGGTAGTTGCACCAGTTGAGGCAGAAAAGCCCGTAGGGGACGAGGAAAACGACGATACAACGGTATTTTGCTTAGACGAGACAATGAAGCCGGCAATGTTCTATATTGAGGGGACGAAGTGGCGCGGTAAGTATGTCGGTTACTCGGTTTTCATGGCTGGTAATGCCCCCTATATGTACTTGGGTGTCGACGCAGAAGGGAACCACTTATACGCAGACCTTTCGGTGTTCAAACAATGGCTTTACACTTCGGAAACGCACCTGCCGCCAAAAACGTTCAAAATAAAGTATACCAACCTTTTTGGCAATCACAGAAGCTCGCTAAAGATAGGGTGCGAGGGTAAGAACTACGGGAAACATGATTATATTGTAACGCCCGAGGGTCGATTGCTCCGTTACTTCGGCATGGAAGGCGAAAAGTTTTATTATCGCAATATGTCGGAAAAGCGCGCGGATGGTACGTACCCCGAATTCTTAAGCAATGCTAAGATAGAAAATAAAGCAATTCAATTTACGTTATGATAATGAAGGATATAATAAGTGAAAAAGATTTAGAGCGTACATTCGCCGAGAAGCTTAACCGAACAAAGAAGGTGTGGGTAATAAAACTATTATCCACCTTTATAAAAGGTTTGCCGGATAGAATGATACTTTGTCAGGGTGGGTATGTAGGCTTTGCCGAAATAAAGACCACGGGTAAAAAACCAACTAAGATACAATTACTAATACATAGCAAGTTAGAGGCGTTGGGCTTCAAAGTATTTGTTATCGACGATTTGGAAAGCCGGGACAATGCGATAAGTTTCTTCTTAAGAAATGTTAGGGAAATAAACAACGTACCGGGAAAAGGGTTATCTTTGTAGTACCTAATTAAAAGATATGAAGTATTTAGGGAGCGTGTTTATGATGGTCATAAGGCCTATATCTCCGAATACCAAGCCCCGGAAGACTTTGTAAAAAATTTGGGGGAGAAGCCATTACAAAATAACATGAGCTCCGATAAAAGAAAATCTACCGAGAAATTATCTATTTACAAAGGACAATTTTTAAAATAGAAATCATGAAAAAGAGAAGTTTAAAAGAGGAGATAGAATACCGTTTGGGTATGTACTTCGGCATCAAGTCTGGCACGCTTTATGTGCGCGACAAAAAGTTTGGTAACACCGAGGAAATTCTAAAGCAGTTGCAACATGATATTACCCGGGACGTTAATTTTCTTTCGCGTAAAACACTGGGTTACGTATCGGAGGAGCAGGATTTCAAAGGCATCTGCGTGTTTTACAAAACTAAATTAAGGAAGTAATAAAGCTATGGTAAATTATATCGATTTAAAGCTAAAGTGTATCGCGGGACACGCCGAAATAGTAATCAACGGTCAGCGCATCAAGTGCGCTGCCGATTACGACAGAGTAATAGGACATATAACCCCGGCAGTCCTCCATGAGTTCAGCACCCAGTTAGCAATGATAAAAGCAATGTTATGTTAGAAAGAAAGCAATTACATGAGTACCAAGTAAAGGGAGTGCAGCATATTATCGACAACGAGTTTTGCGCGTTGTTCATTGATATGGGTTTGGGTAAAACAGTAACTACCCTAACCGCCATCAAAGACCTTTTGGATAATTGCATTATATCTAATTGCCTGGTAATTGCTCCAAAGAAAGTAACGCAGGTTACATGGAGCGACGAGATTAAAGCATGGGCGCACCTTAAGGACTTGACAATATCAGTCATAGACGGTACGGTTAAACAGCGCCGGAAAGCCTACGAGAAGAAAGCGGACATATATGCAATTAGCCGTGATAACATTGTATGGTTGGTAATGGAGTACGGGGGTATAAAGCTACCCTACGATATGGTTGTTATCGATGAATTGAGCAGTTTTAAGAATCACGCGTCAAAGCGTTTTAAAGCCCTCAGAAAGGTGCGTAAGTTCATACCGCGAGTAGTAGGCTTGACGGGTACACCGTCGCCAAACGGACTAATAGACCTATTTGCGCAAGTGTATTTGATAGACCAGGGTGAACGTCTCGGTAAATCAATTACAGCGTACAGGGATAGGTTTTTTAGACCAAATAAGAGGAACGGCGATATAGTGTACAGTTATGCACTGAAAAGCCCACAGGAGGAAACAGAGCGGCAAATAAGCGACCTTATCAGCGACATAACCATATCGATGACAGCCGAGGACTATTTGAAGATGCCCGACCGCATAAACATATATGACCGCGTGGAGCTGCCCCCTAAGGTGCTGGCGCAGTATAAGGAGTTCGAGAAGGAACAAGTATTGGAGCTTATCAACTCGAACGAACCGATAAGCGCGGCCAGTGCAGCAGCTCTATCGAATAAGCTACAGCAGTTCGCGAACGGTGCGATATACGATGCCGACCGAAAGGTTATCGAGTTGCACGACGAGAAGCTGGAAAAACTCGAGGAACTTGTAGAGGCTGCGAACGGCTCACCCGTATTGGTTGCCTACTCATACAAGCATGACCTCGAACGTATAATGCGGAAACTGAAGGCGTACAAGCCCGTCAAGCTGGATAATCCGGAACAGATAGCCGACTGGAACGCAGGGAATATTAAAGTGCTGGTAACGCACCCGGCGAGCGCAGGGCACGGGCTTAACCTACAAAAAGGTGGGCATACGCTTATATGGTTCGGTAACACATGGAGCCTGGAACTATACATGCAGTTCAACGCCCGGTTGTATCGCCAGGGGCAAGTGTATCCCGTAACCATTCATCACATTTTAACCACGGGAACGGTAGATGAGAAGATAATAAAAGCCCTGGATGGCAAGAAACAGACGCAGGACGGGCTTATGCAGAGTATTAAAGAACTTATGGAGTTCTACAGTAAGTAATGAAAAAGTTAATAACAGTCCTGCTCCTATTGGTAAGCTGCTCGGTCGTACAGAATGCAGCGGACAGCATACAACGTAATTTCAAGTTGCAGCAATTAGAGTACGTGAAAGATAGTTTAATACTTAAATGGCGTTAACGTAACTGGAAAAGCGTTATATTTGTATCAATGGTTTAAAAACAAAGATTATGATTAGAAACAAAGATTTTGCATTGCTGTACGCAGGGCGTGCAGTATTCGACAGGAACGGTGAGTTTGCGGGTGTGGTAGTCGGTTGGAACGATATGCACGGGGTTATATTAGGTGTTGACCATGTGAACGGCTGGCAGAGCTGGGACGCTAACGATATGGACGTGTCC
>ERZ779932.200-NODE-200-length-27303-cov-2.448950_pt1 | contig 27303 bp, 26 predicted proteins | sample MGYA00511064_ERZ779932 | MGnify/ENA primary metagenome ERZ779932 (study PRJEB29588, sample SAMEA1966821) | human gut metagenome | biome: human gut; feature: human-associated habitat; material: faeces | place: Denmark | collected 2008/2010 ...
ACGCATTATATATAAAGTTGAAAAGAAAGATGATTAAATCTGATATAAAAAAAGGAGATATTTATTATGCTTCATTAAATCCTGCTATTGGAAGTGAGCAAAAAGGAGAAAGACCAGTGGTGGTTCTTCAAAATGATTGTGGCAATAAATATAGTCCGACTGTTATAGTTGCTCCATTAACAAAGATAATAAAAAAAGAAAAATTACCAACACATATTTTAATTCATAGCAATGATTTTTTAAGGTATAATTCTTTAATTTTATTAGAACAGATTAGAGTAATTGATAAATCAAGAATTATAAGTTATATGGGATGTTTATTAGATTATCAATTAGATAAAGTTAATAGAGCATTAGTAGATGTTTTCGATTTTGATGTTATAAGTTATTTAAAAACTTATGGAATAGGAGAGAATTATGTTCAAAAGAAGAAAAGATTATATAGTAACTATTATAGCGAATAATTATAAACAGGATGTTCAAGTAAAAGCAGAAGATAAGAAAATTGCTGAAAATATGGTTGATAATGTTTTACTTGGTACAGATTTATTTGATTTTAAAAATAAATGTGACTACGAACTAAAAATAAGAAGAATGAAAGGAATGAAAAAATAAATGCAAGTTAGAGAATTAGATGTAAAATTTATTAAATTTTTATTAAATTTAAAGGCTATTAATTATTTAAAAAATAAAAAAATAATTGATGAAGACACTTATGAGAAGTCAAGAGTGCAAATAGAGAAAATCGCACAATCGTAATTATATAAAATAGTTTGTAATATTAACGTGTGAAAGAAAGGAAGTGATTTAGTTATGGAAATAACGTTAATCAAGAAAAAAGAAGAAAGAATCGATAGGAGAACAGGCAAACCTATTGAAAGAATGAGAGTAGTTGCTTATGCGAGAGTAAGTACAGACAACGACGAACAATTAAATAGTTATGAATCACAAAAGAAATATTACAAGGAAAAAATTATGTCTAATGATGAATGGAGTTTTGGAGGTATTTATGCAGATGAGGGAATATCAGGAACACAAGATTTCAAAAGAGAAAATTTTATGAGAATGATAGAAGATGCCTTAGAAAATAAATTTGACTTAATATTAACAAAGTCAATATCAAGATTTGCAAGAAACACACTTGATACCTTGAAATATGTCAGACTTCTTAAAGAAAATAATGTTGCAATTATTTTTGAAGAAGAGGGAATAAATACTTTGGAAATGAGTGGTGAATTATTACTAACTATATTAAGTTCTGTTGCCCAACAGGAAAGTGAAACTATTTCTTCACACGTTAAATTAGGCTTAAAAATGAAATCACAAAGAGGAGAATTAGTTGGATTTAATAATTGCTATGGGTATCACTACGACAGTAAAACAAATAAGATGATAATTATTGAAGACGAGGCTTCAATAGTAAAATTAATATTTAAAAATTATTTAGATGGACACGGATGTGATTATATTGCCAAACTACTTACTGAAATGAAAGTCGAAACAAGAAGAAATAAAGGAAATTGGCTACCTTCTACAATTATGAAAATATTAAAAAATGAAAAATATGTTGGAGATGTACTTCAGGGTAAAACATTTACAATTGATCCAATCTCTCATAAAAGATTAACTAACTATGGTGAAGCAGATCAATATTATATGAGAAATCATCATGAGCCAATAATAAAAAGAGAAGATTTTGAAAAGGTTCAAGAAATAATAAAAAATAGAGTTGGTGCAAGAGCAACGGGTAGGAGATTAGGAAATATTGGGAGAAAATATACTTTTAGTGGTAAAATTAAATGTGGTTTTTGTGGAAATACTTATGTCAGACGTGCGATGTATTCAAAACAAGGAAGTACTTGTATTTGGGATTGTTTATTAAATATTAGAAGTGGTAAGGAATCTTGTGAAAATAGTAAAGCAATGAGGGAAAACTTATTAGAAAACGTATTTGTTGATGCTTTTCATAGATTATGCAATAATCAGAATATGGACAAAGATCAATTAATAAAAATAATTACTTCTGCATTAAGAGATGATAGAAATATAGAAAAAGTTAAAAGTTTAGAAAAAGAAAAAATTAATATCGAATATCAGCAACAGAGATTGATAGATTTGATGATTGATGGTACAATAGATAAAGAAAGTTATAATAAGAAAAAAGTAACCTTTGATAATAAGAAGGAAAAAATTGATAAGGAAATCGAACAATATAGACTTCTTACAGAAGACGAAGATAAAGTGGAGTCAGGAATAAAGAAAATAAAAGAAGTAATAGATAGTAACAAATTATTAGATGGATTTGATAGAGATGTGTTTGATGCATTAGTTGATTATATAATTATTGGTGGATATGAAAATGGAAAAAAAGATGATTGTATGATAAGATTTATATGTAAGACACAATTTGATGATACTCCAAGAGAAGACTTAACAAAACAAAAGATTATTGACAATAACGATATAATGGATTATAAGTGCAATTCATTTATAAATATATTAGATTTTTATAGCAACCAACAATTTTTTTACTTTTATGTTGATGAGAATGGTAAAAAAAGAAAGAAAGTAATTAATAGTGTAAGGGTTAGGGTAGAAGTAGAAAAATAAACATATCAATTACACACACAGTACCTTGATAGTTTGTGTTAAATATAGTGTATTTAAACAATACGCATAGAAAAAAGTTACTATTCATATCCAATACCCAACACATGTAGAGTGTGTTTCCGTGTTATATCGAAAAAGTCTTGAAAAATAAGTTTATATAATAATTAAAAATTTGTCTGAATATGAAATGTATGTGGTGCTTTAATAAGTGGTATATAAAAACATATATTAACTAAAAGCATTTTGAAAGGGAGGATAAAATATGGATAATAAATTAATTGAAAATGAAAATAATATTATATTTTATGAAGATAAAGAAGGAAATAGAAAAGTTTTAAGAAAAAAAGAATACTATAATTTAGATATGAATACTAAATATGTGATTTATAAGTTAAAATGTACTCATAACTCAAAAAGAACTTTTTGATGGACTAAATGAAATTGTATAAGGAGATAGTAATGAGATATATAGATAGTGTTAATAAAGATATAAAAGATTATTTTAAAATATTAGAGCCAGAATTTCCAGAATGGTTAAATGAATATATAGATACAAAAGAATTGTTATCACAACAATATATAAGTATGACTTGTGGTACTATATATTCTGATTTATTTGAAAGTGATTTTTTCTTTTCAAGTTTAGACCATTCAGTAGCAGTTGCTTTAATAGTGTGGCATTTTACTCGTGATAAAAAACAGACTTTATCCGGATTATTCCACGATATTGCAACACCCGCATTTAAACATTGCATAGATTTCCTAAATGGAGATTATATGACACAAGAATCAACAGAAGATTTAACAACAGAGATTATTAAAAACTCCGATGAAATAATGAAATTGTTAAAAAGAGATAATATTGAGATATCAGAAGTAGATGATTATCATATTTATCCTGTTGCCGATAATGATACTCCCAAATTATCTGCTGATAGATTAGAGTATTCATTATCTAACGCTTTATTTACTTATAGATTATTAGATTATAAAAGTATTAAAGAAATGTATGATGATATTGAAATCCAAACCAATGAAGAAAAGGAAATAGAGTTAGGCTTTAAAACTAAAAAAATTGCCAGAGATTTTGTTAAGGTCACAAGTAGATTATCTGTGATATATCGTGAAGATAGGACTAGATATTCTATGCAACTAATTGCAGATATTTTAAAGAAATTAAGTGAACAAAATAAAATTACAAAGGAAGATTTGTATAAATTAAAAGAGAGTGACGTTATAAATATTATTGAGTCATCTAAATATAAAGATATATTTAATATTTGGAAAAAATCAAAAAAGGTAAAAGTAGCAAAAGAAAAACCTCAAAATGTTTACTATGTAAATCATGGAGCGAAAGTAAGATATATTGACCCATTATTTAATGGAGAAAGAATGTCCAAATCTTGCAAAATTGCCAAAAAGATGATAGATAATAATTTAGCATACGATATGGATAAATATGTATATTTAGATTTTAAATTAGATTAGGAGGATTTATTTATGGAAAGAAAATTTAATAAAGGAGATATTGTTCAACATTTTAAAAGAGAAAAAATGACTGATGAACAATTAAAAGAAGAACCAAATTTATATTTATATGAAATTATTGGTACTGCAAGACATACTGAAAATAAGGAAGAAATAATGATTTATAAACCTTTATATCCAACTGAATGTACAAATGGTGTTGATTTTGCTGCAAGACCATTAGAAATGTTTATGTCAGAAGTAGATCGCCAAAAGTATCCGGAAATTAAACAAAAATATAGATTTGAACTTCACGAAAATGAAAATATAAAAGATTAAAGGAGGTATTTTAAAAACAAATAAGACATTTGAATTTTTAAAAGAAAAAACACAAGTGAGCTTTGTTTCAACTATTGATGGAGATAGTCCAAGTTGCAGACCATTTAAAGATCCAGTGTTATTTGATAATAAGATAAATTGTGCTATAATAGCAAGAAGTGAGGCGAAGAAATATGATAAATAGAATTTTAATGGAACTATATGATGAATATGAAAAAGGCTCGGTTCAAGAATTAAAAGATTTTGCTGAAAAAACATTTAGTGAAGAAGGGGTAAGAAAATTATTTATTGGTTGTACATTAGTAATGTTTAGTTTAGCTAATACTCAAAGTTATAAGCCAAGATATAATTGTACTAGAGAAAATTTATTAGATATAGTAATGAGTGCTAAAGAAAAGATTGGTGATACTATTTTACTAGATTTTTACGCTAAGAGAGTTAATAAAACTAAAAAAGTTATTACTTACTTCAATGATTTATTTGATGAGGAAAATTTAGAAGAATATGTTGATGTTTTAATTTCGTATTTAGAACAGTTTAGACCAAGATTTAGAGAAAATCTTTTAAATAATAAGAAAATAGAACTTTATGCAAACAACTAGTATTATTGCTAGTTGCTTTTTAGTGGAAAATGTGGTAGGATATTAAGAACAAAAAGGGGTTTTGTTATGAAATTTAGAAGTAAAGAAGAATTAGATAGTTTTTTAAGTACTTTGAAATTTATAGGTGAAGGTTGTCAAGGACTATGTTTTTTAGATAAAAAAACAAATCAAGTTTATAAAATATATAGTGAATATTATTATGATTTAGAAGATGCTGGATATACCGATAGTGATATTATGGAATTTGGACAGATTAGTAACAGCACTTTTATATGGCCAAATGGAGTAATATGGGTTGATGATATAGTAGTTGGGTATACTCATAGTTATGTTAATGCTAAGAATTTTTGTGAATTTAAAGATCCTTTTAAAGTTAATTTAGATAATTTAAGTTATGCTGTATATAAAGCTAATGAAGATATTAAATTGTTAACGGATAATGGTGTTAAAATATATGATTTAATGTATAACTTAATGTATGATGGAAAAAGAATTAAAGTTATTGATACAGCAGATTTTTGGAAGGGTGTACCAACGTACTTAGAAAATGTTGAATATTTTAATGATGAGATTAAGATGTTTTTAGTTGATTGTTACTTTAATAATATTGTTTTAAATGATGAAAGATTATATAAACTTTATAAGGGTAATACTTCGGCATTGACATTTTTAAGAGAGTTTAGATTATACTTAGAAAAAATTAAAAAACAAGAAATTAAGTATTTAGGGCAAGCTAGAGATTTAGCAAATGTTGATTTTAGTGAACACCAATATGAACGAGAAATAATTAAAGGGGTACGAAAAACAATTAATGGGGGAAATGGTTATGGAATTTAGAAATAGAGAAGAACTAAATGATTTTTTGAATACTTTGAAATATGTTGGTGAAGGAATTCAAGGACAGAGTCTTTTAGATAAAAAGACAAATCAAGTATATAAAATATTTAGTGAAGAGGAGCTAGAAGGGGCTGATTACGGATATACATATAATGATGTTATGGGGCTTAGTCATATTAAAAATGACACTTTTATATGGCCAAATGATGTTATTATGATAGATGATTTAGTAGCGGGGTATACTCATAGTTATTTTGAAGGGGAGAATTTTTGTGATTTTAACGATCCTTTTGGAGTGAACTTAGATAATCTTAGTTATGCTGTTGCACGAGCTAATGAGGATATTAAATTGTTATCGAGAAGAAAAGTAGAAATAAATGATTTATTATATAACTTGATGTTTGATGGAAAAAGAATTAAGGTTATTGATACATTTGAGTTTCGTAAGGGAGATATAACATATTTAGAAAATGTTGAAGATTTAAATAATGAGATTAAGATGTTTTTAGTTGATGGTTATTTCGAAAATATTGTTTTAGATAATAAAAGACTTTATAAAACTTATTATGATAATAGTATTTCAGCGTTAACTTTTTTAAAATTATTTAGAAAATACTTAGAGAAAATTAAAAACCAAGAGATTAAGTATTTAAGTGATGCTAGAGATTTAGCAAATACTGATTTTGGTGAAGGGCGTTATAGAAGAAATTATTCAAAAAATAGATTTCTTCTAAGATAAATTGTAAAATACCATAAGTTATGGTATATTTATTTTGGTGTTAAAATGAAAAATGGAATAGTAATAGTTAATTATAATGATTATAAAACAACAAAAAGATTGATTGATAATATTAGAGATTATAAAGTTTTTGATAAGATAGTTATTGTCGATAATAAGAGTAGTGATAATTCTTTAAAAGAGTTAAAAAAGTTAGAAAATAAACGGATTGTAGTAATTGATAGTGGAAAGAATAAAGGATATAGCTATGCTTTAAATGTTGGGTGTAAGTATTTAATTGATAAATATAAGGAATGTAAGATTATCGTTTCTAATAGTGATATTATTATTCAAAGTGAGAATGATATTAAAGATTTATTTGAATTAGTTAAGGGTAAGAATGTTATTGTTGGTCCAACTATTATTGAGGGTAATAATTTAAATAGAGGTTGGATAGTGCCTAAACCAATGGATGATGTAGCTATGAATATTTTAGGGTTATATAAAAAATATCAAAAAAGACATTTAATGTATCAAGATAGTTATTATAATAAAGATATTAGTAAAGTAGGAACAGTATCAGGGTGTTTCTTTGCTATTAGTTCTAAACATTTAGAAGAAATGGGTTATTTTGATGAAAATGTGTTTTTATATTATGAAGAAAATATTATGGGTGTTAAAACAAAGGATTTAGGGAAAAATATAATTGTGGCAAATAATATTGATGTAATTCATGATCATGCAGTATCCATAGATAAAAGTTTAAAAAGAATTAAGAAGTATGATATTTTGAAGAATAGTCAGTATTATTTTGAAAAAACTTATAATCATGCTAGTAAGGGAGAGTTGTTTTTACTAAAGTTGACTAGCAAAATTACAAGGATTATTTTATTGATTAAATATATGATTGATTAATATAGATTTTAAAAGTATCTATATTTTTTAATTTGCTGTTGACGAAAGAATGTATGCATGATAGACTAGGGATAGAAATTTTGGTGATGTTAATGAAAGAAAATAAAAGTATTGATAGAGGGATTTTTAAAAATTTAATATCTACTTATAAATATGCTAAGAAGGGTCGTAAGTATTTGGGATGGTTTATGATAACAAATATTATTCTTACGATTATTTCAATTATAATACCTATATTTAGTGCCCAAAGAATTATTGCTTTAACTAGTGGGTTTTATCAAAAACTTTTAGGAATTATTGTTTTAATATTTATAGTAGAAATAATGAATAATATAGTAAGATACTTTTCAAATTATAGTTATAATAGATTTTTCTATGATGTTAGAAGAAACTTACAGTTAGAATTAGCTAGAGAGACACTTAGAGTTGAACAAAGAGAGTTAAATAATAATTCAAGTGGGGTGTTTATCGAAAGAATTAATGCTGATACAGATAATTTAACGGATATTTTTGCAGCTTTGATAGACTATACAACATCAATAATAGGAAATATCGGTATTTTGATAAGTGTTTTAATGGTTAATATTTATATTGGTTTAGCATATTGTGTATTTATTGTAATAATATTTTTTTATAATAAATTTTCAAGTAATATTAATTATAAAAATCGCAAAGAGTGGAAAAAATCTCGTGAAAAGACAGGTGGTTTTATTGGTGAGATAGTAAGAGGCGCTAAGGATATAAAGATATTAGATGCAGAAGAATCATTTTTAGAAAGAGCTAACATTTATATGAAAGAAACTAATGAAGTTTCTTATAAATATCAAGATACAAGATCTAAGTTGAGATTATTAGATGGAACGATAAGTGATATTTGTGACTTTATAATAAGTAGTTTAATTTTAGTGTTTTTAACTTCTAATCTTTTATCTATCGAATATGCTCTTATCATTTATAACTATAATTCCCGAATTAGGTGGACGGCAAATTGGATTGAAAATGTTTATGAGGCGTTAAAACAATTTAATTTAGCAGCCAATAGAATATTTGGCATATTAGAGGGCAACGAGTTTAGTAAAGAAGAGTTTGGAACAGAAAAACTAGAAAAGTTTGATGGTAATATTGAATTTAAGAATGTGTGCTTTGAATATGAAAAAGACTTAGGGGTTCTTAAAAATATGAATTTTAAAGTGAACGCTAATGAAACAGTGGGGTTTGTTGGGGCATCGGGTGCTGGTAAAACAACTATATTTAATTTAATAAGTGCTTTAAATAGACCAAATGCTGGGCAAATTTTATTTGATGGAGTAGATACAAAATTACTAGATAAAACAAGTATTAGGGGTAATTTATCGGTAATTAGTCAAAATGCTTATATCTTTAATATGAGTATAAAAGATAATTTGAAAGTTGTTAAAAATATGGCCACTGATGAAGAAATAAAAGAAGCTTGCCACTTGGCTTGCTTAGACGAGTTTATTAATACTTTACCAAATAAGTATGACACCATAGTTGGAGAAGGTGGAGTTACATTATCTGGCGGGCAAAAGCAAAGACTAGCTATAGCCAGGGCACTACTTTTAAAAACAGAAGTTTTACTATTTGATGAAGCAACAAGCGCTTTAGATAATGAGACTCAAGAAAAAATTTTAGAGGCTATTACTAATTTAAAGGGAGAATATACAATTTTGATAGTTGCTCATAGATTATCAACTGTAATTGATTGTAATAAGATATTCGTTATAAATAATGGATGTGTTGAGGCAAGTGGCACGCATGAAGAACTTTTAAAGAAAAGTTTAACTTATAAAAAGTTATATAATAAAGAAAATACATAAATTAACGTAAAGAACATTTTAAATTCTTTATGTTTTTCTAAGTTTTTGATAGAATTAGAGTGTGATGTGAAATGAAACAAGAAAATATAAGAAATTTTAGTATAATTGCCCATATTGACCATGGTAAAAGCACTCTTGCAGACCGAATTTTGGAAATTACTAAAGCAGTAGATAAAAGGCAAATGAAAGACCAACTATTAGATAGCATGGATATTGAACGTGAACGTGGAATAACTATAAAATTAAATGCTGTTCAGTTAAAATATCATTATCATAATGAAGACTATACCTTGCATTTAATAGATACTCCAGGACATGTTGATTTTTCTTATGAAGTATCAAGAAGTTTGGCAGCTTGTGAAGGAGCTATCTTAGTTGTCGATGCTGCTCAAGGGATGGAAGCTCAAACATTAGCTAACCTTTATTTAGCTATGGCTAATGACTTAGTAATTATTCCGGTAATTAATAAGATAGATTTACCTAATGCGGATATTCCTAAAGTAAAGAAAGAACTTATGGATGTTTTAGGGTTTAGGGAAGATGAAATTTTATTATGTTCTGGTAAAACTGGTGTTGGGGTAGAAGAACTAATTCAAGCAGTAATTGATAGAGTTCCAGCTCCTAAGACTAATAATAATTTACCAACTAAAGCTTTAATATTTGACAGTGCTTTTGATGCTTATAGAGGGGTTATTGCGCATGTTAGAGTAGTTGATGGCACTATTAAAGTTAAAGACAAAATTAAAATGATGGCCTCGGATAGTGTTTATGAAGTTGTAGAACTTGGTATAAATACCCCAAAAGAAGTAAAAAAAGATATGTTGGTATCAGGAGAAGTTGGCTGGATAGCAGCTGCGATTAAAGATATTAGTACTGTACGTGTTGGGGATACAATTACGGTTTTAGATAGGTGCGCTAGTGAGCCATTAAAGGGATATCAGCCAATGAAGCCGATGGTTTATTCAGGGTTGTTTCCGGTGGAATCTTCGAAGTTTCCAGCATTAAGAGAAGCTTTAGATAAACTAAAATTAAATGATGCTTCTTTAAGCTATGAACCTGAAACCTCTCAGGCATTGGGGTTTGGTTTTAGATGTGGTTTCTTGGGATTATTACACATGGATATTATTATGGAACGTATCTCAAGAGAATTTGGAATTGAAGTAATTGCTACTAGTCCTTCGGTAATTTATGAAGTAACATTAACAAATGGAGAGGTAGTAATGGTTGATGCTCCTAATAAGATGCCTAGTCCAACTGTAATAAAAGAAATTAAAGAACCTTATATTAGAACTAATATTTTTGTACCAAGTGAGTATGTCGGTCCAATTATGGAATTATGCCAAGATAAAAGAGGTAATTATATTGGAATAGATTATATTGATACAACTAGATGTAATATTCATTATGAAATACCTTTATCAGAAATTGTGTATGATTTTTTTGATAAGTTAAAGAGTTCAACTAAAGGTTATGCTTCTTTTGATTATGAGTTATGTGGGTATAAAGCAAGCAATTTAGTGAAAATGGATATTTTAATAAATGGGGAAATAGTTGATGCTTTATCAGTTATAGTTCATAAAGATTTTGCCTATAATAGAGGTAAGCAGATAGTAGAAAATTTAAAAGAGATAATTCCAAGACAGTTATTTCAAGTACCAATTCAAGCTAGTGTTGGAACAAAAGTGATTGCTCGTGAAAATATCAGTGCCATGCGTAAAAACGTTTTAGCTAAGTGCTATGGTGGCGATATTTCGAGAAAAAGAAAATTGTTAGAAAAACAAAAAGAAGGAAAAAAGAGAATGAAAACCGTAGGGTCAGTAGAGATACCTAGCGAAGCTTTCTTGGCAGTTTTAAGAACAGATAAATAATATAATAGATAAAGAAGGTATTTATAATGAGAATAAAAAGAAGATATCAAAAGACAACGTTAAGAATAGGAATATTTATGATAATATTTTTAAGCTTGGTTATTGGGCTAGCCATATATTATTGCCCAAATATTAAAGCTTCAAATATTAAAGAAGTTGATGTCTTTAAAGAGTATGACGCTAATGATTTTAAAGCTTATCAAGGTGGTAAGGATATAAAAGAGTTAGTTAAAGTAGAAAGTAATGTTGATACTAACAAGATAGGAACTTATAAAACTATTTATAAAAAATCTTATGGTATTTTTAATATTCAAAAGATTCAAGTTGTAAAAGTGGTAGATAGAGAAAATCCCGTTATTACTTTGGAAGGTGATAAAGAAGTTAATGTTTGTAGTGCTGATAAGTATATAGAAGAGGGGTATAAAGCATTAGATAATTATGACGGGGATATTACTTCTAAAGTAGAAATTACTAAAAATGATAAATTTATTTATTATCAAGTTCGTGATAGTTCAAAGAATGAATTTGGTATAGGCAGAATATTAAGAATAAAAGATGATGAGGTACCAAGTATTACTTTGAATGGAGATAGAGAGATTTCGATTCAAGTTGGTGGTACTTATGAAGAACTGGGTGCTGTTGCTAATGATAATTGTGATGGTGATATAAGTAGTAATGTTACTATTGAGGGAAATGTTGATACTAATAAAGTTGGGACTTATCAAATTAAATATACTGTAAAGGATAAAAGTGGTAATACAGCCTCAGTACTTAGAACAATTAATGTTTTTGATCCTAATACTAATAGTGGGACTATTTATTTAACATTTGATGATGGACCTGGGGCATATACGACACAAATTTTAGACATTTTAGATAAGTATAATATTAAAGCAACTTTCTTTGTTACAAATAATGGTTCAGATGAAGTTTTAAAAGAAGAATATGATAGGGGACATACTATTGGGTTACATACAGCGACACATCAGTGGAGTATCTATAACTCTGTAAGTAGTTATTTTGATGATTTAAATAGTGTTCAAGCTCGTGTAGAAAGAGTTACGGGAAAAAGATCTTCTTATATTAGATTTCCTGGAGGAAGCTCTAATACTATTAGTAGGTCACGTTCTAAGGGAATAATGACTACTTTAACCGGAAAGGTTCAAGAAGAAGGATATAAATATTTTGATTGGAATGTGTGTGTTGAAGATGCGGGGGATTGTGCTAAACGTAATGTTAGTGATAGAGAAGCTTGTGTTTATAATTACTTTACGGGGTATTTAAGTAAGAATAGAGTTAATGTGGTGTTACTTCATGATATTAAGAGCTATACAGCTAATGCCTTAGAACGAATGATTAAATATGGTTTAGAACAAGGATATACTTTTAAGGCTATTAATGATGATACGCCAATGATTCATCAAAGAGTAAATAATTAGAGGAGTAAGTTATGCATGCGGTTTATATACATATACCTTTTTGTAAAAGTATTTGTACTTATTGCGATTTTTGTAAAGTATTAAAAAATCCTTATTTTGTAACGCCTTATCTTAATAGTTTGATTAAAGAAATTAATGAAAAGTATGATAATGAGACTATAGAAACTTTATATATTGGAGGGGGAACGCCTTCGGCGTTAGATATTAAGGATTTAAGATATTTATTAGAAATTTGTAAAATATTTAAGTTGAGTTCAAACTATGAATTTACTTTTGAATGTAATGTTAATGATATAAATGATGAGCTATTGAGTATTTTAAAAGAATATGGGGTAAATCGTTTAAGTATTGGAATTGAGTCTTTTGATAAGAATAAACTAGAATTTATGGGAAGACGTCATGACGTTAAAGAAGTTGAAGAGAAGATAAAGTTGGTACGCAGCCATGGTTTTGATAATATTAATTTAGATATAATTTATGGGATCCCTAAAGAAAGTGTAGGAACTTTAAAGAAGGATTTAAAAGAAATAATTAAGTTAAATCCAGAACATATTAGTACCTATTCTCTTATTATTGAAGATAATACAGTTATTGGTAATACGAAAATGATACCAATTGATGAAGATTTAGACTATGAAATGTATCAAACAATAATTAAAATTTTGAAAAAGAATGGTTATGTTCATTATGAAGTAAGTAATTTTAGTAAACCTGGTTTTGAGTCTCGTCATAATACTAATTATTGGAAAAATAGAGAATATTATGGTTTTGGTGTTGGTGCTCATGGGTATATAGGTAATGTAAGATATGAAAATACAAGGAGTATTGTTAATTACATTAAGGGACATACAGTTTTAAATCAAGAAGTATTAAGTAAGAAAGATACTATGGATAATGAAATTATGTTGGGATTTAGATTACTTAAAGGATTAAACTTACAAGAATTTTATGATAAATACGAAGTTAATATTCAAGAGGTATATGATTTAAAACAGTTACTTAAAGATAAGGAATTAATATATAAAGATGGTTATTTGTTTATTAATCCAGAGTTTATATATGTTATGAATGAAATATTAATTAAGATCATATAGTTTTCTAGGTGATAGAATGCTTATTGCACATAGAGGAAAAGTAGATAGTATTAATAAAGAGAATACTATTTTAGCGTTTACATCAGCCATAAATGATAAAAAGTATGGCGGTTTTGAATTAGATATTAGAGAAACTAAAGATAAAAGAATCGTTGTTGTTCATGATTTTGTTGTGGATAATAAATTAATTAAGAGAGTTAATTATAAGGAGTTAGAACGTTATAATATTCCTCTTTTAGAAAGTGTCTTAAAATTAGATACAGAAAAAATAATAATGATAGAAATAAAAGATCCTAATATGGATATTGAGGCTTTAAGAAAATTATTAGAAAAATACCAAGATAAAAAGATATATTTAATGAGTTTTTATAATAATGTTATTAAAGAGTTTTTAAAACTTAGTCATACTTGTAAATGCGGTATATTAAATTATGGTTTTAACCATGAATATTCGTATAATGAGTATGACTTTATTTGTATTCTGGATTTTTCTTTAACTGACAATATAATAGAGTATTTTAGGAGAAGAAAGATAGAAGTATTTAGTTATGGCTTACTTACTAATAAACTTAATATTAAAGAATATGTCAATTATATTATTGATAATAAGAATTAAAAATGATAAAATAAACATAGTAAAGAGGTATATATGAATAATGATGATTTAGAAAAAACGAAGTCTTTAAGTGATTTGAGTGATTTAATTGCCAAAGAAACTGAAGATGTTTTACCAAAGAATAATGATACTTTAGAGGATGATATTTTAAAGAATTTAGAAGAGCCTAAAGAGGATGTTTATAACGATTTAATTACTCATGATATTGAACTTGCTACAAGAACTAAAGAGATAGAAGAGAGTAAGGAACCTAAAAAAGAGAACTTAATTGATAAGTTTAAGAAGCTGCCAAAGAAAACGAAAGCATTAATTATTGGGCTTATTTTGTTGCTGGTAATTTTGGTTGTGGTAGTGGTAGTTATTGTTCTAACACATAAGAAACCACAAGGCGAACCAACGCCGGAAGAACCTTCAATCGTAATTGATAATGGTAATTATCGTTATGAAGATGGTACATTGAAATTCTTAAATGAATCTAATACTCAAATTGGTAGTTATGAGTGTAATAATAAGGAAGAAGATAAGTGTTATGTAGCGTATTTAGATAATAATGAAGATGATTTAAATGTATCTAAAAATATGTATGAATCAAATGAATTAATAAATATACGTAGTAGTATTTATCATAATCGTTATGTGTTTATTGTTGATTCTATTGATGATAAACCAGCTATTAAACTATATGATATGTTAGAAAATAATGTTATTGGTGAATACTTTGGAGTTAAAGCTTATGATACTGATAAAAATGATTATGTAATTTTAAAAGATAAGTCAAATAAATATGGTTTATATGAAATTAGTTCAAACGAGGTTAAAACAATTATTGATCCAAGTTATCAATATATGGGAATAATTAAGAAAGATACTAATGATAAGATAATTGTTAAAAAGAGTAGTGGTTATTATTTAATTGATTATAATAATAAGACTTTAACTAAGTTAATTAATAGACCTATATATGATTATAATGAAGATTATATTGTAGTTAAAGATAATAATTCTTATAGTGTAGTTAATTATGATGGTACTGAGGTATTAAGTAAGTATGATTATGTTTCATTAATAAATAAAGAATATGTTGCTGTAGTAGTAGACCATAACTTATATATTAGAGATTATAGTAATCATAAATTTAATGAAACGGGATATCAATTAAGTAATGAATATTATAGTGGAATTAGTATTTATAGTGAAGATGGTTTATTAAAGAGTACTAATTATGCTTATAAAGTTAGTATAAATAATGATAATGCGACAATCTATATTAAAAATGAAGATAAAGTAGAAGAGAATGGCTTGAACTTAAAAGACGGCTTAGCATCAATTAATATTGCTCATTATTCATACTTAAATGGTGTTTTATACTTTTATAAAGATGATGATAAGACGGAAGTACTTGGTAGTTATGCTTGTAGTAATAAGAATGATTTGAGTACTAATAGTAATCTAAGTACATGTATGGTCGCTAATGATAATACTAGGGATAATAACTTTAAAAATCATGCTAATACGGAATATTTATTACCAGTAGTGGCTAGTAGATATGTATTTATTAGAGATAATATGGATACTAACGCTAGTGAAGTTAAATTATATGATTTAAAAGATAATAAGACAGTAGCAACTTATAGTGCCGTTAGTGCTAATATATTAAATAATGATAATACTTTAACTTTCTATGATAATGAGATTAAAATAATTGTAAAAAATAAGAGTAATAAGTATGGTTTGATATCATTAAATAGTAATGGTATTACTAAGATATATGATTTTATCTATGATAGTATGGAAAGATTTGGAGAAAATTACTTAGTATCAAGTAATGGAGAGTATAAAGTATTATATAGTAGTGATTCAGCTTCTTTAGGGTATCCGGGTAAGATTTATGATATAAGTGGTAATTATGTAGTAGTTAAGGAAAATGATAAATTTTATTTATATAAGACAGATGGTTCTAAAGTAAGTGATACGGGATATAAAATGATTAAATTACTAGGAAATACTTGTTATTCGTATATTGATGATAGTAATACTTTGATTATTTCAACGTATGATAATACAAGAGTTAGTACAGGTTTTGTAATAAGTGATACTACTAATGAATTTGATTTATATAATAGATATTCATTAAGTAATGTATCTGGTAGTGTTTTAGTTAATGTATTTGATGGTAATAATAATCGTATTCATAATGAAACTTATGATTTAAAGAAGAGTAATGAGGAGAAAACAGAGTAATAATGAAACCAAGAGATCGTAAAAGTACTTTTATATTAATAATAATATTACTAGTGATAATGGTTCCTGCTACAATTGTAGGAACTGCTTTCCATGTAATAGAAGCTAATAAGCCAATAGAGACTTGTGATTTACAAGTAGGAACAGTATGTTATAACTGTGAATATAAGAATGGTTATTGTAACTTTGCTATTAATTATAATGATGATGCGAGATATAGTTTGAATTATTATAAAGAAAGTGATGGCGCCTTTGTGTCAGTAGCACCTAACTATGCGTTTATTGCCGATACAGATAAAGTTACTAGTAGTGGATATGCTGATAATACTATAATAAAAGCTTTGGACTTAACAACTAATAATGCCCAAAACTTTATGGGAGTTAAGAACTATAATATAGGAATAAGTGGGGGTATTTATTTTGTATTAAATGATCAAGGTAAGTGGGCTATGGCTAGAATAGATCAACAAATTACAACATTAACTAACTTTGAGTATGATTATATAGGTGCTCATAATAAAATTGTTGAAGGAGTGTTAGATGGAACCCGTTTTGCAGTTTTAAAGGATAGTCAATGGATGATAATTGATAGTTCGGGCTCTGTAGTGTCAACACCATTAAGTGAGCAAATATATGATTATAACGATTATTATATCGCAACAAATAGTGGTAATGGAACATATAGTTTATATAGTTATGGGGGAGCACCTTTAACAAATACGAAGTTCACTTATGTATATTTTATTGATAAATATATTGGAGTAATTGATGAGACGGCAACATTTATGGTTTATAACCAAAATGGTAATGTAGTTAGTAATACCTATGATAATATTAGTCCAAGTTCTGTAAGTATGGAAAATGGAGAAAATGGTGTTTCGGTGTATGTTAATGGGGTTTTAAGAGAGACATTAACTTAAGATAAGATTTGAGGTCTTATCTTTTTTGGTTGCAGTATACCTAAAATATTTGACGCGAAAAAGTTGCAATATTAAATTTTTATGCTAAAATAGTTGAAAGCGAGAGGAGCTTATACAATGACTGATGAAGAATTTGCTGAAAAAGTAAGAAAAGAAGAGGAAAGATATTTTTCTGAAAAGAGAAAAAAAGAACAAGAAAGGTATATTGATTTTTATCGAAATAAATCGGTTGAAGATTACGAACTATTTAAGTATAATATTGGCCATTATTATATACGTTTTGTAATAAATCCATTTAACTATGAGTTTGTGTTTGATTTGACATTAAAAATTTTATGGAGTGAAACAAGAATACATGATACTTCTTTTGGATATATGTATGATATATATGAAAAAAAATTTAATCAATATTTAAATCATGTTTTTTCTTTTCTTGATGGAGAATGTTTAAAAGAACAAGAAATAGCTATAAATGGTACAAGCAAAATTGATGGTGCTCTATTTAATGATTACATTATTAACTTAGGCAAAGATTGGGAAAAATTTTCTGCAACAAAATTTATTAGACCATTTATTAATTTTCTAGCTCAGTCGGGTGACGAAATGATTAATGACCACCGACCATGGATGCATTATCAAATTCTTGGCGATACTAGAATTCAAAAATTATTGTCTGCACCTTCTGAAGAATTAAGAATATCATATCCTTCTTTAAAAACCAGAAGAAGTTTTGCTGAAATCAGAAAACTTATAATGCCAGTTATAAATGCAAGTCCTGAACTTATGGTGCCATTGACTAAAAGATTTCCAAATTATACGGCAGAGGAAATACTTGAGGCAATTAATGATAACTTTTCCGAAGATGATAAAAAGATTATTTTTAATGTATACATTGAGTATGGTGTGACTGCCGAAGGTGTAAAGCTAGATAGTCACCTTACAAGGCCTAGTAAACGCTGTGGGGTTTTAAAACATCCTGTTACAGAGAGCGAATTATCTCGTCTTAGTATTATTTTAGATGACCTTGGCTATATTTTAGAAAACCGGCAAAAAAAGTTAAAGAAACTGAGCCTATTGAAATCGACCCTTTGACATTAAAAATCAATCAAATATTTATGAATGCAGGTCAAATGGGCAATGATATAACAACTTCTGTTTCAGAAAATAATTTTGGCAATGAATTAAAGAAAACTCTAAAGAAATAAGAGAAACATTAACTTAAGATAAGATTTGAGGTCTTATCTTTTTTGGTTATATAAAACTTTGAAGAAGACATACTATTAATGGTGATTTAATGAATAAATATATTATGTTTTTAATAATCTTAGTAATAAGTCCGGTAATTATGTTTAAGATGAATGGTTTAAGCTTAGAGAAAAAGGCTGAAGTTAGTAATCAAAGTATTGAAGAGAGTACTTTAGTAATGGAGGAAAGAGTACTAGAACCGTCTAAGAAAAGTGTTGCAATAACATTTGATGATGGACCTTCTAGATATACTTGGAAAGTTAAAGAAATAATGGATAAATATAATGTTAAAGGTACTTTTTTTATGTTAGGGTGTAATTTAAGTACAGGTTATACTGATACGTTGAAGTCTTTAGTAAATTCAGGATATGAGATAGGAATACATGGATATTCCCATAAAATGTTAACTAAACTTAGTGATACGAAGTTAGATAAAGAGATTAATTATACTAAAGAGTTATTATCTAATATGACAGGAACGGATGTTACTTTGGTAAGGCCACCTTATGGAGAGATTAATAATCGTATAAAGAAAAAGTATGATGTTCCTTATATATTATGGAGTATTGATACGAAAGATTGGAAACTTAAAGATGCGAATAAGATATATGAGAAAGTTATAAATGAGGTTAGTGATGGAGATATAATATTAATGCATGAGACTTACTTATCTTCAGTTACAGCGCTTGATATGATTATTCCAAAACTTCAAGAAATGGGTTATCAAATTGTGACGGTGAGTGAGCTGGCTAATTTAAAGAATGTAAAGCTAGAAAATGGTGTGGTCTACCATAGTTTTAAATAATAGCTATTTCATCATCTAAGGCAGGCTTTTTTAGAGATACGTAAAGAGTTATGGCACCAGCAATAACAAATAATAAAGCAGCAATAACGGCTAGGGTGGTAAGCCGTTTTTTTATGGTGGAATCGTTATTTTTTAAGTTAGTCATATCTTTAAAGGCGGCATATAAAAAGATTAAGTAGATAATTAAAATCACACTTAATACGATATTATTTATTAATCTAAATTTATCCCGAGCTTGGGTATCACCTGTAGTAATATATTGTTTTTCTAAGTAATTAGAATATAAATTAAAAGCGACAATAAAAAGATAGATATACCAAATATAATCTTCTAGTTTAATTTTTTCTAAATCTTTATTGATATTTATATTCATAATAAAGTATATGTGTTAAAAGACAAAATAAAAACTCTACAAAATGTAGAGTAATAATCAAAAATGGTGACCCGTACGGGATTTGAACCCATGTATGTATGCGTGAAAGGCATATGTGTTAACCGCTTCACCAACGGGCCACAAAACAAATGGTGGGCTTGGGGGGACTTGAACCTCCGACCTCACGCTTATCAGGCGTGCGCTCTAACCAGCTGAGCTACAAGCCCATTTCTTGCTGACTTCTTAATTTTACTAAATATTTATTACTTTTGCAAGTGTTTTTTAATATTTTTTTACATTTTATCAAAAATATATTATAATTAACCCGAGGTGTATTATGAAATTTAAAGATTTGAAGGAAAAATCACAAGCTTTTGACCAGACAGAAGCAGGTAAAAACTTAAATAAAAGATTAAAAAGAATATTTTTAAATGGTTGTATTTGTGTAATACTTAGTATTGTATATTTAATTTGGAATATTGTTTCTAAGGCTTTTTGGTACGAATATTTATTGGTGGTAGCCTTAGTTGTATTTGGTATCGTATTTATTTATAAATCTTATGAGATAAAATTTTTTGAAGTTAATAGATATAATTATAATAATAGAAAGAAGAGTAAGAAATGAAAAGAATTGTTTTAACAGGTGAAAGACCAACGGGACCTTTACATATAGGACATTATGTAGGTTCTTTAAAAAATCGTATTAGAATTCAACAAGAAGGTAATTATGATGCGATGTATGTGTTTGCTGCTGATGCGCAAGCTTTAACGGATAATTTTGATAATCCTAAAAAGGTTAGAGATAATGTTTTTGAGGTAGCTTTGGATAACTTAGCTTGCGGCTTAGATCCTGAAAAGGTAGTATATTTTGTTCAATCAGAGGTTCCGGAGTTAACAGAGTTAACGTTTTATTATATGAATTTAGTGACGGTATCAAGATTATATCGTAACCCAACAGTTAAAGAAGAAGTTAAATTAAGAGGGTTTGAAGATAGTATTCCGGCTGGTTTCTTTACTTATCCGGTAAGTCAAACAGCAGATATTACGGCATTTAAAGCTAATGTTATTCCAGTTGGGGAAGACCAATTGCCAATGATTGAACAAGCTAGGGAAATAGTTAGAAAGTTTAATGGCATTTATGGGGAGACTTTAGTGGAACCGGAAGCTGTTTTGCCAGATAGTTCTAATGAAAGAAGATTAGTTGGTACTGATGGAAATGCTAAGATGAGTAAGTCTTTGGGTAATTGCATTTATTTAAAAGATAGTCCAGAAGAAATTAAGAAGAAAGTTATGGGAATGTATACTGATCCTAATCATATTAAGGTTAGTGATCCTGGTAAGGTATGTGGTAATGTTGTATTTACTTATTTAGATGTATTTTGTAAGGAAGATAGTTTTTCTAAGTATTTACCAGAGTATAAAAATTTGGATGAATTAAAGGCTCATTATCAAAGAGGTGGCTTAGGTGATGTTAAGATTAAGTTGTTTTTAAATGATATCTTACAAGAAGAGTTGAAACCAATTAGAGAACGTAGAGAACAGCTAGCTAAAAATCCAGAGTATGTTTATGGGGTTTTAAAAGAGGGTACAAGAAAAGCTAGAATGGCCGCTAAAGAAACTTTAGATGAAGTAAAAAGTCATATGATGATAGATTATTTTGGTAGTGATACTTACTTAGAAGAATTAAAAGAAAAATATAAATAGAAAAAAGTCTTAGCTGTTATATGTAAGCTAAGACTTTTACATTCTTAAATGGCGGAGTGAGACAGATTTGAACTCTCGCACCAGTTACCCGGTCTACACCCTTAGCAGGGGCGCCTCTTCAGCCTCTTGAGTATCACTCCAGGCCACGTTTAATTTCTTTAAGAACATATTCATTTTACTATAAATTTAGAGTAGTGTCAATTATAAAAAATAAAAAAACATGATAAATGGTAACTATCTCAGTTGCAAAAGTAAATTCCACCCTATATCTTCATTAAATGGAATTTACCTTTACAACTGAGTAGTAACATAAAATTAACAACCATTTTATTTAATCGAAGCAATAATATAGATTTCGCATAAGCGATTTGGTATAATGTAGCTGTGGTGATGATAAAAATGAATAATCAAGATTTAACTTTATTGTCGGAAGGACAAATTTGGGGTAATGATAAAGAATCTCAATTAGAAGTAATGAGAAAGTATGGAACAAAAGCTGCAATCTCAGATTTATGTGTATTGACAGGTAGCTTTTTATGCGAAAATATATTTCAGAATATTGATGAAGATAGTTCTTTAAAAGGAAGGACTAGTTGGTTTTGGACTAGATCAGATGATAACGCTAATGATGTCCGCGAGGTTTATCAAGATGGTTATATGAGCAGCAGCCGTAGGTATTTTCGCTATAATGCTGTTCGCCCAGTTTTGCAATCTTCTGTAATCTTTTCTCAAATCTACCCGAACAGAGTGAGGGGATACAACGGAACTGAGGAAGTAGAATATGGTGAATATCCACAATATGCTGCTAATTCAAGAATGCAAAGAATATTAGAATCAGAATATACTAGGGGAATGAATAAAACTGGAAGAAGTTATACATTTGATTCAGTAAAATTTGATGATTATGATACTGGATTTAAACCAGTAACTTATGAAGAATATGGATATCAAGTTAAAAAATATATTCGTATAAGAGCAAATTCTAATTATGGTAAAAATACATTTAAACTTTCGAATGCCTTTGTATATAGGAATGGTGATTATGTTTGGGTAGAAGTATCACCAGTAAAATGGTTAATTGATGATAGAACAGGAATATTAATTTCAAAAATAGGGTTAGTTTCTGGAATAAGATTTCTTGATAAAAATCATACTTATAAAGGTGATTTTAGTAGAACAGAAATGAAGGAATATCTTGATAGATATATGTTACGCGATTTAACTCAGTCAGCAACATTTACTCATGTTCAAGATATGTCACCAGAAGAAAAAACTCAATTTGAAGAAGAAAGAAAACAAGCTGAAAAAAGAAGAAATCCTTATGGTTTAAAATTTGGACAAGTTAGTGAAGAAGAAATTATTAAGGGTGCAATAGAAAGTGGTGTAGCAGTATTTTTGCATGGACCTTCATCAGAAGGCAAATCTGCAAGGGTAAAACAGATAGATCCTGATTGTGTAATTATTTATCTAAGAAATGCGACACCAGAAAGTTTAAATGGTAAAAGCGTTTATAATGGGGCAACAGGTGAGATGATTGATGTTAAGCCAAGTTGGTTGAAAAAATTAGAAGAAAAATGTGAAAAAGAACCAGATAGATTTCATATTGTATTTTTAGATGAAATTACAAATGCGCTACCAAGCATTCAAGGTATAGCATTTAATATAGTATTAGATAGAGAAGTTAATGGTATTTGGAAATTACCAGACAATGCAAGAATTGTTGCAGCGGGAAATGATATGAAAGATTCATTAGCTGCAAATCAATTAGCAGAACCATTATTTAATAGATTTGCTCATGTTTATATTAAAACAACTACTGAAAGTTGGCTAAAATGGGCAAGTGAACATAATATACATCCTGCTATTTATTCATATATTGCTTATAAAAAAGGCGAAACATTAAGAAGTAAATATGATGGTGAAAACCCTAACGCTGATCCAAGAAAATGGGAAATGGCTTCTAAAATGCTATACGCAACAGGAAGCCCAGAAATGTTAAGAGCACTAGTAGGAGAAGATATAACAAGAGAATTTGTACAATTCTGTAATCAACAAGTTATAACATTAGATGATGTAATAAATGAAAATTATACGCAAAGAGATATACAAGCATTAAATACAGCAGAAAGATATGCAACAACCATGGGATTATCACAAGTTGATGATAATAACTTAGAAAAAGTAAGAGATTTTGTCGTAGGTTTAGGAGCAGAGTTTGGAGCAATTTTTGATGCTTTATGGACACATGGCGATGAAAGTAAATTAGAAAGACTTGCAGAAGCAAAACTTGCTGAAATGCAAGAAGGAGGTATAAGAAGATAATGGAAAATAAGAAAGAAATGTTACTATCATATATAAGAGCAAATGTTGCACCAATTTTAGTTGATTTTATATCTGGTAAAGATATTAAAGGTGCAGTTGTATTACCTGCTAATGTTGATGTTAAAGAGTTAAATGGTCATTATGATGGAACTGATTTTATGCCACCAAAATGGCTTAGTGAAATATTAAGTACAAATGCTCCAAGCATTTTAGTTATTGATAATATTGATAGTGTAAGTAAAGAAGAACAAGAAAAGTTTATTGAATTATTAGAGTATAGAAAAATATCAACATTTAATTTACCAAATAATACTGTTATAATTGTTACCGCAAAAGAGGTAAATAATGATAAAATTAGTGAAGAAATATATTCATTAGTTGCACAGATATGAGGTTAAATTATGAAATATGATATAGAAGCATTAAAAAGAAAAATGCTCGTAAAATATCCTTTTTTTGGAAGTGTAGTAGCAAGTGTAGATTATAAAGAAAACAAAGATATACCAACCGCAGGTACAGATGGAGAAACAATTTATTATAATCCAGATTTTTTAGAAAGTTTAAGTACTGAAGAACAAACTTTTACATTTGTTCATGAAGTATGTCATATTGCATTTAATCATATTTTAAGAAGTGAAGGCAAAGATCCAGAGTTATGGAATATTGCTACAGATGCGGTAATAAATGCTTTCTTACAAAAAGATGGATTGAAATTAGTTGCAGGTGTAGTAGATATGGCAGAAGCTATTAATTACGATGCTGAACAATTATATGAAAAACTATTACAAGAAAAACAACAAAGACAACAGCAAAAGGGACAAGGTAATAGTCAAAGTGAACAAGGTAATCAGCAACAAAATCAACAACAAAGCAGTGGTAGTAGTCAAGGCGAAAATGTTCAACAACAATCTCAATCACAACAGCAAACTGGCGATACACAAAATCAAGAATACCAGAAACAAGATAGTGGAGCAGGACAAAGTGGAGATGAACAGCAACAATCTCAACAACAAAATAGTTCTAATAGTGGAAATTCACAAGAACAAAATAAGCAATCCCAAGAACAAAGCGGCGGTGACTTGGGAAAAAATTTACAAGAAGAAGATAAATCAAAGCAAGATGTTGGGCACGATACTCACAGTATGTGGGAACAAGCAGTTAAAAAACATAAGAAACAGCAGGAAAAATCTAATAAAAAAAAGAGCTTATTAGATAAGTTATTAGGAAAAGATACAAAAGAAAAAGAAAAGAGTGAACTAGAAAAGAAACAAGAAGAACTTGAGAGCATGGGAGAAAAAGATGCTTTTAAGAAAAATCTTGAAGATAAGAAAAAGCAACTTGAAGAATTAAAAGAAGCAATTTCTAAACAAGCATCACAAGCAGGAACTTCAACAAATAGAGATGTTAGACCAGTTAATGATATTGGCACTGCAAAACCAATAGTTGATTGGCGATATGTTTTGAGAGAAGCGATTAAATATGATGTAGATTGGTCATATAAAAATGCTACATTAGAAGATGGAGTTGTTACTGCTAATTTAGAAGAACAACCAATGCCGGAAACTGAAATTGTTCTTGATACAAGTGGTTCAATAAATGAAGTATTATTAAAGAGCTTTTTAAGAGAATGTAAGAATATATTACAATATACTAAATTAAAAGTAGGATGTTTTGACACAGAATTTTATGGATTTCATGAAATTAGAACAGAAGAAGATATAGAAAATATGAGATTTGAGGGTGGTGGAGGAACTGATTTTGATGTTGCTGTAGGTGCTTTTTCAAGAAGAGTTGAAAATAAAATAATATTTACTGATGGAGAAGCTTCAATGCCAGATATGCCATTTGATGCAATATGGATAGTATTTGGCGGAGAAAGAATTAATCCAAAAGGAGGAAAAGTAATTAATATTACACCAGAACAATTAGATAAACTGTATTCGTACGAAGTTGGAAGTGAATCTAAAGGAAGACGAAGATAAAGGTATGATTTATTTCATATCTTTTTATTTGGAAAAAATTGGATGAATTTTACCAAAAAATGTTGTATATGGACTTTCCAAAAATAAAAGTCACAATTTTTGAATATTCCTTATTAGAATGAAATTGACAAAATAAAAACAACTTCGTAAACTGTTATTATAATGAAAAATACAGTAAGAAGTTGTTAATATGTGTATATCACAAAAAACTGAAAAAATCATAAAAATGATTATTATTCATGGATTTTTCAATTTATAGTTGATATTATTTTTGATTTTGGTTAATAATTATATACAGAAAAGATAAACGAAGAAATATTTTCATTAGTTAATACAAATTCATAATTTGGACTTAATATTACCTTTGAAGTATTTCTATTATAAGCTTTGATTATAAATTACGAATCTAAGTAATATGTTGTTTTTTCAGCATTATTTATTTTTTTATTAACAAAGATACCAGTTCTTTCATAATTTAAATTTACTGAATTTCCATATATAATGAAATATTTATTTTGTAGTTTAATTAATATAATATATTCTGAGTCAACATATAATTTCATTGTCATATAAAATGTGGTATAAACAAGGCTTTATTATTAAGCAATAAAATAAATGTAACATTTTAACCTATAAATCTATTATAAAAAAATCCAATTACTTGGATTCATTTAAACAGGTATCACTAATATTTTGTAAGAAACTATTCATTATTGATAGATAATCTTCATTATTTTTTCTTTCGTTATCATCTAAAACGTCCATCATGTTAACTTCAACATTCTTAGCTTTATAAGTATCTTTTAATTCATTAATCTTATCGTTAGATTCACCTTTTTTAATAAATAGAGTTTTATATTTACCGCTTTTGAAGTTATTTTTTAACTCAGTAGTATAGTTATCATCATCTTCAATAGAAATAACTTTAAAGCCATAGTTTTCTAAAAACTTTAAGGCGTTTGTTGAAGTGATTATAACATTATTATCACTGGCTTTAGATGTAGAGGCAATATTTCTTAAATTAGCATCGATAATGGAAACTTGTTCTTGGATTTTTTCGTAGTTCTTATTAATTTCTTCTTTGATATACTTACTACTGATAAATTCACTAAGATTATTTTTAACTGTAGTAGCTAACATTAAGAAGTTATTTGGGCTTAGCCATAATTCTTCATCGTAATTACTATATTCTAAATTAAGGCCATAACTAACATCGATTATTTTCATATTTTTATTTTTATTAATAAAATCTCTAGCGATACTTTTTTCTTCACTTAGACCATTGTAGACAAAGAGGTCTGCTTTAGAATAATCTTGTTTTTGTTTTTCTGTAAGTTCGTAGTTAGTAATATCACTACCACTAGGATA
>ERZ779932.202-NODE-202-length-27274-cov-3.316911_pt1 | contig 27274 bp, 29 predicted proteins | sample MGYA00511064_ERZ779932 | MGnify/ENA primary metagenome ERZ779932 (study PRJEB29588, sample SAMEA1966821) | human gut metagenome | biome: human gut; feature: human-associated habitat; material: faeces | place: Denmark | collected 2008/2010 ...
GATCCCGGTGGGCATTGTCTACCTTCATGACCTGTTGAAATACAAGATCGAGAACCGTGAGGACGTCGAGGCGATCACGGGCGTGGCTATCTTGGCGGAGCTCCCGTTGGTCAAGAAGACGGGTGAGGGCTCGATCGTGGTGCGTGAGAACAAGAACGACCTGATGGAGGAGATGTTCCGGGGGTTGCGCACGAACCTCTTGTTCATGCTAGGCAAGGACGAGCGTGTGATCCTTTTCAGCTCCACGCAACCGGGCGAGGGCAAGTCTTTCGTCGCTGGCAACTTGGCGGTGAGCTTGGCTTACTTGGGCAAGAGGGTGGTGGTGGTCGGCATGGACATCCGCAAGCCGGGCCTGAACAAGGTGTTCAATATCTCCCGTAAGATGGAGGGCATCACGAACTACCTTAGCGACCCGGATCACGTGGAGTTGTTCGACATGGTCCAGCGATCCGATATCAGCCCTAACCTCGATATCCTCCCGGGCGGTCCCATCCCCCCGAACCCGACGGAGCTGGTCGCCCGTGACGTGCTGGAGAGGGCTATCGCCCGGTTGAAGGAACGGTACGACTATGTCATCTTGGATACGGCCCCTATCGGCATGGTTACGGACACGGCGATCATCGGCCGTGTGGCCGACATGTGCGTGTACGTCTGCCGTGCGGACGTGACACCGAAGGCCGGTTTCAGCTACATCAACGTGTTGCGGCGTGAGCGAAAGTTCCCGAAGCTCGCGACGGTGATCAATGGCTTGGACATGACGAAGCGCAAGAACAGCTACGGTTATGGTTACGGCAAGAAATACGGCTACGGCAAGGGATACGGTTATGGCTACGGCTATGGCTATGGTTTCGAGGCATCCTCAAGAAAATAGTAGTACTGTACCCTTTATAACTAATCATAAAAATAACAATTTTCGGACGTTTACTATATATATCATGATGCTAAACCTAGGTAATTTTATAGCGGACAACGTAACTCATCGTGCGGAAAGTATGTTTGCCGCCGATATTGAGAATAATAGAGAGACTCTTTCAAAAGAGATTGAAGGAAAAAGTCTTTTAGTGATAGGAGGAGCTGGGTCTATCGGTTCATCTTTTATAAAAGCGATGCTCCCTTTCAAGCCATCCAAATTGGTGGTGGTAGATTTGAATGAGAATGGACTGGCAGAACTTACCCGCGATCTCCGCAGCACTGAAGGAATGTATGTCCCGGAAGAATATAGAGCTTATACGTTGAGTTTTGCCGATCCTATCTTTGAGCGTATTTTCCGTGAGGAGAAGGGATTTGACATTGTCGCAAATTTCTCGGCCCACAAGCATGTGCGCAGCGAGAAGGACAAATATAGCGTGCAAGCACTCATTGAGAACAATGATATAAAAGCAAAACGCTTTCTTGATCTTCTCTCCGTTTACCCTCCCAAGCATTTCTTTTGTGTCTCGACTGACAAGGCCGCAAACCCTGTGAACATCATGGGAGCGAGTAAACGGATTATGGAAGATATGATAATGGCCTATACCTCGAGGTTTAAGGTCACTACCGCCCGTTTTGCGAATGTCGCTTTTTCGAATGGCTCATTGCCCAATGGATGGATACACCGTGTCATGAAGAAACAGCCTCTTGCAGCTCCGAATGACGTGAAGCGTTATTTCGTCTCGCCAGAGGAATCCGGCCAGATTTGTATGTTAGCCTGTGTCCTTGGCCGTAATGGTGAGATCTTTTTCCCGAAACTGGGGGAGGAGCAGATGCTAACTTTCTCTTCCATATGCGATAAGTATGTCGAGTCAATGGGATGTCAAAAGAAAGTCTTTTCTTCGGATGAAGAAGCAAAACACTTTGCTGCGGATATGCCATTCGACAATAAGGAATATCCTGTCGTTTATTTTGGCTCGGATACGACCGGTGAAAAGGCATACGAGGAATTCTATGTCCCGGGCGAGAGATTGAACATGGATCGCTTTAGTAGCCTTGGAGTTATAGAGGAGGTACAAAAACGGCCGTTGAAGGAGATCGATGCGTTCTTCGTTGAATTGGAATCCATCTTCGCCAGTCCCTCTTTCACGAAAGAGGAGGTCGTGAAGGCTATCCAACGTTTCATCCCTCATTTCGAACATGAGGAGAAGGGGAAAAATCTGGATCAAAAAATGTAAGGAATCAAGATATGTCTGATTATGCGAGAGTCGTGGACTTTATCCACGAGATGTATGGCAGCTTGGAGTTCGTTCCCTTGAGTGTGCCTAAGTTCATAGGTAATGAGAAGAAATACCTGAACGAATGTATTGATACGACATTTGTCTCAAGCGTTGGCAAATTCGTAGACCGTTTCGAGGAGGAGATGGCCCGTTATACAGGGGCTAAGAAAGCGGTGGTCTGTGTCAGTGGAACGAACGCTCTCCATATGTCTTTGCTTCTTGTCGGGGTTGAGCGGGATGACGAGGTGCTTACCCAAGCCTTGACCTTCGTCGCTACTTGTAATGCGCTTAGCTATATCGGCGCTCACCCTGTTTTTATTGACGTGGATCGGGAGACGATGGGACTTTCTCCCCAAGCGTTGCGAGTTTGGTTAGAGAAGAACGCAAAGTTAAAGAATGGTGTTTGTCATAACAAGCGTACGGGCAGACGGGTGAAAGCATGTGTTCCTATGCATACTTTCGGACATCCGGTTAAGCTGGATGAGTTGGTGGATGTTTGCCGGGAGTGGCATATAGAACTGGTGGAAGATGCGGCGGAAAGTATCGGAAGCCTTTATAAGGGACGACATACCGGTATCTTCGGTAAGGTTGGGGCCATTAGTTTCAACGGGAACAAGACCATTACGACCGGAGGCGGTGGGATGATGTTATTCCAAGACGAGGAAATGGGTAAGCTGGCCAAGCACATCACGACTCAGGCAAAGGTTCCTCACCGCTGGGAGTTCTGTCATGATCATATAGGTTATAACTATCGTATGCCAAACATCAATGCGGCTCTTGGTTGTGCCCAGTTGGAGCATTTGGATGAGTTTGTGGCCAGCAAGCGGAAAGTGGCTCAGGAATATGCGGACTTCTTTAAGGATATACCGGATATTGATTTCTTCGAGGAGCCGGAGGATAGTTATTCCAATTATTGGTTGAATGTGGTCATCCTGAGAGATAAGAAGGCGCAACTTGAATTTTTGGAATATACCAACGACCATGGAATCATGACACGTCCCATTTGGGAATTGATGAACCGCTTGCCGATGTTTGAGAAATGCGAGAATGATGGATTGGAGAATACCATCTGGTTTGCGGATCGGGTAGTGAATATACCAAGTAGTGTGAGATTGTAAAGATGCATAATCAAAAAGAAAACGTATTGGTCTTATAGACCAATTTGAGGATATTGTTTTTTAATATTCAAAAGAACAGTTTGAAGAATGAATGTCTATAATATTTAGATGATGGAAAAATTTAGAATAGGTTATCTTGCAGACGGTCCTTGGGGGCATCTTACGTTGGATAAGCTTTTACAAGATGTCTCTTTAGAAATAGCCTTTATTGTACCTCGCAATGATACCAAGGATTCTTATTTAAAGAGTAAGGCAAATGATTATGGAATAGATTATTTAGTCCCTGTTAAAGTAAACTCTGAAGAGTTCTACCAGCGTGCAGAAGCTTATCATTGCGACTTATTTGTTTCAATGAGCTATAACCAAATTTTTAGAGAACGTATTTATAATCTTCCTAAATATAAGACTATTAATTGTCATGCAGGTAAGTTGCCATTTTATCGTGGTCGGAATATCCTTAATTGGGCATTAATAAATGATGAGAAAGAGTTTGGTATCACCGTACATTATGTTGATGACGGTATTGATACTGGTGATATTATTCTTCAACGTACATTTCCTATTACCGATGAGGATGATTATGATACTCTCCTTAAGGTTGCTTATGCGGAGTGTCCTAAGATATTGTATCAAGCGATAAAAGAAATTCAGGAAGGAACCTCTCTTCGTATTCCACAAGATATAATTTCTTTATATGGAGCATATTGCGGTATGCGTCAAGTGGGGGATGAATTGATTGATTGGGGGCAGACTTCTAGGGAGATATTTAATTTTGTTCGTTCTATTTGCAAGCCGGGTCCTATGGCTGCCACTTTTTGTACAAGAGCTCGTGTATTGGTAAATAAGGTAGAGTATAATGCTGGCTATCCTGTTTATAAGGGTATTCCTGGTCAAATTATAGGTATGGATAGTGGTTGCCCGATTGTAAAGACTAAGGATTCTTATGTTAAGATTCTTCAATATGAATCAGAGTGTAAATTGAGAGTGGGAGATAGATTAGCATCGAAGTAATGGATAATCATACTATTGTTATAGCCGAGGCAGGTGTTAACCATAACGGCTCTATTGATATGGCAAAGCAACTTATTGATGCTGCGTCTGAAGCGGGTGTGGACTATGTGAAGTTTCAGACCTTTAAAGCGGGGAATCTTGTGACTAAATCTGCTGCAAAGGCTGAATACCAGAAGCGAAATATAGATGATAATGATAACTCCCAGTATGCCATGCTGAAAAAATTGGAGTTGTCTTCTGAATGGCATTTCGAATTGATTGATTATTGTACACAGAGGGGGGTCAGTTTTTTTTCGACCGCTTTTGATTTGGATAGTGCGGATTTTTTATCCTCCCTTCATTTGGGAATTTGGAAGATTCCCTCTGGTGAGATTACGAATTATCCATATTTGAAAAAAATAGCAAGCTTTTGTGAGCCCGTTATTCTTTCTACGGGAATGGGGAACTTGGAAGAAATAGAGGCCGCTATTGATGTGCTTATTAAATTTGGTATGCAGAGAGAGCAAATAACCATACTCCATTGCAACACCGAATATCCTACGCCTTTCGAGGATGTAAATCTTCGTGCTATGCTCACTATAAAGGAAGAGTTTGGTGTTAAGGTTGGATATTCAGACCATACAAGGGGTATTGAGGTTCCGATCGCCGCAGTTGCTTTGGGTGCGAAGGTGATAGAGAAGCACTTCACCTTGGATCGTAATCTACCCGGTCCGGATCATCAGGCTTCGCTTGAGCCTGATGAGTTGAAAGCGATGGTTGATTCTATCCGAAACATAGAGAAGGCCTTGGGTGATGGAGAGAAGAAAGTTACCTCATCAGAAGGCAAGAATATCGCTATAGCTCGAAAGAGCATAGTCGCTGCCTGTCCGATTCGGAAAGGAGAGATATTTTCGGAAAAGAATCTTACGGTTAAACGGCCGGGGACAGGTATCAACCCTATGCGGTGGGAGGAGATTGTTGGTACGATCGCTATCCGTGATTATAATGAAGATGAGCTGATCGAGTTATGAGAAAGATTTGTGTGGTCACGGGAACCCGTGCAGAATATGGACTTTTGAGCAGATTGATGCGCTTGATTGACGAGTCGGAGGATTGTCAGTTGCAAGTCGTAGCAACCAATATGCATTTGCTTCCCGAATATGGAAATACGTATCAAGAGATAGAAAAGGATGGTTTCCGTATTGACGCTAGGGTGCCGATGCGAAAGCCAACTGATGACTCTTATGGGGTAATCACATCTATGGCGGAGGAGATGAGCGGGATGAATGACGCTTTCCGTGAATTATGCCCGGATATGGTTGTGATGTTGGGTGACCGCTATGAGATGTTGGTTGTAGCTACCGTTGCCATGTTACAACGTATACCGATAGCTCATATTCATGGAGGTGAGATCAGCGAGGGCGCTGTGGATGATAGCATTCGCCATGCGATCACCAAGATGAGCTCTCTGCACTTCACTTCCACGGAGGAGTACCGGAAGCGGGTCATACAGTTGGGGGAACAACCGGAGCGTGTGTTTTATGTAGGATCCTTGGGAGTAGAGAATCTCAGGAAGGTTCCATTGATGAGTAAGCTTGAGTTAGAAGACTCTTTGAGTTTTAATTTTGAGGGACAGTCCGTGTTGGTGACGTATCATCCTGTAACCTTGGGAGATCGTACTCCCAAGGATGAGATTACTGATTTATTGATGGCTTTGGATACATTTCCATCTTTGAGGATATTGTTTACTATGCCAAACTCAGATCAAGGGAGTGAGGAAATACGATCAGCGATAGAGACGTATTGTATCCGAAAAGAAAAACGATGCCGTTGCTTTAATTCTTTGGGGCTAAGACGTTATTTATCTGCATTAGGATATGTGACTGCTGTTGTTGGTAATTCATCTAGTGGATTGCTCGAAGTTCCTTCAGCTCACATCCCTACATTAAATATTGGTGATCGTCAGAAAGGTCGTGCAAGAGGAGCTTCTGTTGTGGATGTTGCATCAGATGAAGCGTCTATAGTTGCAGGGTTACAAAAGGTCCTATCTCCTGATTTTTGTGCTTTTTGTAAAACAGCTACAAATCCATATGAGAAAGAGGATACGGCAGAGAGTATTTTTAAAGTAATCTCTACATATTCATTTGATAAATTTTCACGGAAATCATTTTATAATTTGTAAGATGAATATATTAGTGATTATACCTGCTCGGGGGGGGAGTAAAGGTATCCCAGGAAAAAATATTAAACTTTTAGGGGGTAAGCCTCTTATAGGTTATGCTATTGATGCCGCACGTTCGGTAGTTGATGATACTCACATTTGTGTGACAACTGATGATGATAAAATTATTGAAATTGTAGAAAAGTATGGGCTTCATGTTCCGTTTAAACGTCCAGCGGAACTTGCGACAGATACAGCCGGAACATATGAAGTACTGCTTCATGCTCTCAATTTTTATGAGAAAAGAGGTGAGATTTTTGATGTAGTTTTGTTATTGCAGGTAACATCTCCATTTCGTATGAGTAAACATATTGAAGAGGCGTTTAAACTATATACAAAGAATCTTGACATGGTAGTCAGCGTGAAAGAAACGGATTCGAATCCTTATTATCTTTGCTTTGAAGATGATGCTCAAGGTATGCTCCATATAAGTAAGGGTGATGGGCTTTATACTCGTCGTCAAGACTGTCCTCCTGTATATGAATACAATGGTGCAATTTATATTATCAATACTGCTAGCCTAAAAGCAATGCCTCTCAATAAATTCACAAAGAGAGTGAAATATGTTATGGATAGAGAGCACTCAATAGACTTAGATACCATGATGGATTGGATGATGGCAGAATATATGATTAAAAATAAAATAGTAGTACTAGAATGACCTTTTTCGAACATCAATGTGTAAAACAAGACGACACTATTTTGTCAGCACTTGCTAAGCTTGATAAACTATCTGGGCAGGCTATGGTTGTCTTTGTACAAAATCGCAAAGAACAAGTCATCGGAACATTAACAGATGGTGATATTCGTCGTGCTTTATTACGTGGTCTGGAGCCTTCTGCTAATGTATGTGATGTTATGAAAACAGAGTTTGCTTTCCTGAAAACTGACGAAAACGACCACACATTAACAATTAATGCATATCGTAAACGTAATATCATGGCTGTTCCTCTTTTGGATGAGAATAATCATCTTGTTAAGATATACAATCTTAGGGAGATACATTCGATTTTACCTATTGATGCTGTTCTTATGGCAGGTGGAAAGGGTGAACGTTTGCGTCCTTTGACTGAGAAAATACCGAAGCCTTTACTTCCTGTTGGTAATAAAGCTATTATAGACCGTAATATAGAAAGGCTCATCTCTTTTGGACTGGAACATATTTATGTTACTGTGAATTATCTAAAAGAACAATTGGAAGATCATTTTGCCGAACCTATTCAAGGTGTGAAGGTGAATACAGTTTGCGAACCCAAATATTTGGGAACGATGGGATCTATTCGGTTTGTAGAACAGTTCCATAATGATACTATCTTAGTGATGAATAGCGATCTCTTTACAGATATAGACTACGAGGATTTCTATTTACATTTCAAGCAGAATAATGCGGATATGAGTGTAGCTGCTGTACCTTATACGGTGAGCGTTCCGTATGGTATCATGGATCTGGAAGGACGAGCGTTGAAAGGCATGATAGAGAAGCCGACTTATAATTACTATGCGAATGCGGGTATTTATTTGATTAAGCGTGAACTGCTAGAACTTATTCCCGAGGATACTTTTTATAATGCCACCGATCTTATTGATGATCTCGTTCGTATAGGTAAATCCATTATCCGCTACCCGATAAATGGTACGTGGATCGATATAGGAAATCCGCAAGAGTATCAGAAGGCGAAAGATTTGGTAAGACATATGAAAGGGTGAAAAGTTAGATGTTTATTTTTGTATGAGGTTCTGAATACAAGTCAAAAGTAAATTAAGACTGTCGATTATTCTCCTGAAAGGAAATGGAGAGTTCTTGAAGTTTTTTTGATTATGGATATTTATAAACTTATAGTGATGTTTTGACCCATACATATTATGTAATTAGTTGTTTTTATGTATCTACTAAGTATAGCAAATAGAGTCCGAGCTTCAGAGTTGCTCAAATGCTTTGCTACAACAACATTTTGGAGTGCTCTTTCTAAATTGTTAATTGTATTGACAACTTTATACTGTTCAAATGTGCTAACTCAAGATGAATTTGGCGAGTTTAGTTTCATAAGAAATACATTAAGCACTGTTTTGTTGATCTGCGCAACTAATTTCTCGGGGTTGGCTGTCAAATTTGCGGCAGAAGCAATGCTTTCAAAGGAATCTCTTAAAAAGCTCTATATTCTTTTCCTTTTCACAGTAGGAATAAGTCTTTTGATCGGTGCCTCAATTTTAATTTCTCCAACTAATGCTATACGATCTGTTGTTGGTGGAAGTGGGAATGTAACCTATTTCATAAAGCTTACAGGTTTGTTTCTTCCGGTATTTATGCTTCAACCCTTGTTGAGTGCGATGCTGAGGGGATTTAAACAATTTAGGCTAGTAGGGGAGTACGAGTTATTGTTGAGTGCATTTTATTTCGTGGTGATAATAGCGGGTACTTATTGGGGTAGAAGTAATGGGGCAATCTATGCTTTACTCATATATTATTTATTCTTTTCGGTAATAGGGTTATTGGTGGTTTCTAAATATAATAAGAGTGTTCATTATTTAGTGAAAGTAGAGGAACTAACGAGTCAGAAAGCCTGCTTAAAGAAAATAATTATTCCTGTTTTCTTGATGTCGTTTGTAGAGGCTCCTCTTCTCTGGTTTGCACAAGCGGAAATTGCTAAGCGTGGTTCTTATGCTTTGGTTGGAGGACTATCTGTGATTTTGACTATCAGATATGCAATTCAGGTACTTCCTACTTATTTTTACCAAGCGTTTACGCCTATTGTGACTTTGTTGAATATGAAAGGTGAGTATAGGGAGTATTTTAATAAATTAAAAAAAGTGTCCATTGCTTTAGCTTTAGTGTTTGTAGTCTTATTTGTTGTCTTAGTACTAACCGGAAAGTTTATATTAGGAATATTTAATGAGGTTTATATATCATATTATCAGTCATATGTCATCTCTTTATTTGTTTTGTTGTTCAGCCTATATTCGGTTTTATTCAAGTTGCATATGATGATTAGGGAATATCAAACCGTAATGTTCTATATGACGATTTTAAGTTCTTTCTTCTTCCTGATTTCATTTTATGCCTTTTTGTATTTTTCGTTTGATATGCTCAACTCCTTTTTTTATGCACAGGGGTTACAGTATTTTATTCAGCTGATTGTTAGTGTGTTTGTTTATAATCTGGATAAAAAATGGAATTCGGTTTGACTAAATTATATAATATATTATGCAATTCTTGATATACTTTCTAATGATTTTTATGTTTACATTCCTTCCTGTTGTAGGCATATTGGTTGAAGATCAAAATTCGATATATGGTTTAGAGCATCTGAAAAATGCAAATCTTATTCATATTTGTATTATGTATGTAGGTCTTTTACTTGCTTACATGAAAATTAAGCAAAAAGGATATTTTTGGGAAAAAGTTAATAACGGTGATTTGTATATTCCTGAAAAGTTGTTCGAAAAAGTTGCTTGTGTAGCTGTTTTATTTGTGCTTTTTCAGTTTAGTTTTCAAGGTCATATGATTCTTAGCGGTGTGGATAGAGGTATTGTACGGTCTTCTATAGGAGTTTGGGGGCCATTAACTACTTATGTAGGTAGATTTGGGATGCCAGCTCTCTTGTCTCTTTCTACAGTTTTGTATTTCTATATTTATGATCATTCTAAAAAAATAAACAGACAATATGTTATAGTTGTTATTTGTGGTATTTTGGTCGCAATTATGGCGGGAGGAAAAGCAAATATTGTAATGATGTTTCTGCCTGTAATTTTACAATGTGGCGGATTCTTGAAAAAAAGGTATTTAGTTACTTTTGTTCTTTTCGGGGCTTTGTCTATAGTTATTGTGGGAATGTTTCAGATGAATATGTCGTTTGCGCAATCAGTTAGTTATAATATCTATAGGGCTACTTCTTTGTCGAATATGGGGACTCTTTGTGTATGGGATAAATTTCCAACTGGAGATCCTCAAGCCTATATGTCCCTTTTAATTGGATTAGGCGAAAGAATTATCTCTTTCTTATTTGATGTAGATAGGCATAGTGTAGAATTTTTGAAGTTCTCTTTACCTCGTTATATTACTTATTTATATTATGGAAATGCGCAAGGTGCAATTGATGGAGTAGTGAATTTGACTATTACCTCTTTTGGAGAGGCTGTCTATTGGTTTGGTCGTAAATTTTATTTTATAGCATCTTTGATATTCGCATTTGTGTTATACAAAATATCGATTTGGGTTTTTAAAACAAGAAAAAAAGACTATCTTCTTAAAAATGTTATAGTTTCTGTTTTTTTTACATCCTTGTGTTTGGGTTGGTTGAATAGTACTTCTGGTTGTTTCTTATCATATTTTTTTGGATTTACCTCTTTAGTCTATTTGTTTGGTACATATATGTTAATCAAATATGTATTAAAAGGATCTAGCCTAAACAAATAGTTAGTGGTTTGACAATTTATGTGACATAATAATGAATAAAATACTTATTTTTTTGTTGGGCGAATTTTCTAAACTAGATAAAGTCCTATTTGATTTGTCTGTTGAAAATCAAAATCGTTATTTATCGTCGTTACCAATCCCCAACGATGATATCGATCGTTCTTATTTACAATATCGTTGTCAATCATTCTTTTCGCCATGCTGGAAAACGGTATTATTAAATATCGTTGCGGCTTTTCTGATCCCTTTTAGTGTTTTTTATTTGTGGTTGAAATCTTTTTTTTATACTTCTTGTTCTTCAAACTTAGAAGCATTGGGGGATTTTAAGAGATTTGAGGAAATAGTGCCTGATGAACTAAACTCCGAATTTAGAATCTCTAATGATGTATGGTTGTTAGGTTCGTGCCTATCTTTTGCGGATATTTGTTTTCTGCTACATGTTTTTCTTCGATATCCGTTATACTGCTATTTTTTATTGAAAGTAACTATAAAGGTGGCTGGTTACAGCTTTATGATTACTAAGTATCAATCGAAAGCAATTGTTGTCCATAACGAGTATTCTTTCACTAGTTCCATTCTGACAGCCTATTGTGAGACGAGAAATGTATTGCATATTAATGTTATGCATGGTGAAAAGATGTATTATATAAGAGATTCTTATTTTCGCTATGATCGTTGTTATGTGTGGGATGCGTATTATAGAGATCTTTTTATCTCAATGAACGCTGCTCCCTCCCAATTCATCATTGCTCTTCCTCCTTCTATGAAAATTAATTGTGCGAAACATGTGAATGAAGGCTGTTATGCATATTACAAGTATTTTCTTACCTCTCAGACAAAAGAACAATTAGTCAGTATTTCGAATAGCTTGCAATCCTTACTAATGCATGGGCGAAAGGTGAAGTATCGTCTTCATCCTCGCTATAGTGATAGGGAATTGGTAAAACAGATAGTAGGTAAGGAAAATGTGGAATATCCAGAGAAGGTATCAATCCTTGATTCCATTTCCAATATGGATACGGCTATTGGTTTATATACAACAGTCCTTAATCAAGCTTATCATTGTGGGAAAAATGTAATCATTGATGATGTGACCTATCCTAGCGAGGTGAAAAAACTGGAGGAGTTTAAGTATATCATGATACACAAAAAATTGCCTTTATTGTCCGAGTTGATTAAAAAGTAGTTTTTAATTCTTCCTCATTGTCTATCTGCGGAAGTTTTTTTCGAATAGATGGCAATTTTATTTATGGGATTGTCTCTCAATAAATTTTATAATCTTCTAATTTTATGAATATTGCGATTGTAGGCACTGGCTATGTGGGCTTGGTGTCTGGCTTTTGTCGTATTCTCTAATCCATATAAAGTTTCATAGAATAATGAAAAGAAAGATTTGCGTAATCGGACTCGGTTATGTTGGCTTGCCGTTGGCACGCTTGTTTTCCACTAAGTTTGAGACTGTTGGTTTTGACATGAACCAAGCCCGTGTAGATGCGCTCATGGCAGGACATGATGCCACATTTGAGGTGAGTGACGAACTGCTTCAAGACGCTATCCGGAATCATGATTTTATTTGTACTACCGATCTGAAGAAAGTTGAAGACTGCAATTTTTATGTGGTGGCTGTGCCTACACCGGTGGATGAGAATAATCGTCCGGACTTGAAACCGCTTTGGGGCGCTAGCGAGACGGTTGGTAAAGTGATTTCGAAAGGTGACATTGTGGTCTATGAGTCTACGGTTTATCCGGGTGTGACCGAGGAGGAGTGCTTGCCTGTTGTGGAGAAAGTGAGTGGTTTAAAGTTTAATAAGGATTTTTTTGCGGGATACTCGCCGGAGCGAATTAACCCGGGCGATAAGCTTCATACGGTTGAGAAAATTAAAAAGGTTACATCAGGGTCTACTCCTGAAATAGCTGATATTGTAGATGGAGTTTATAATGCAGTGCTGGTGAATGGTACTCATAAAGCTTCCTCTATCAAAGTGGCAGAAGCCTCTAAGATCATTGAGAATTCACAACGAGACGTGAATATAGCTTTCATGAATGAATTGGCGAAGATTTTTAATGCTATGGGTATTGATACTAACGAGGTGATTGAGGCTGCTGCGTCTAAGTGGAACTTTATTAAATTGAAACCTGGTTTAGTGGGTGGTCATTGCATCAGTGTGGATCCTTATTATTTGATACAGAAAGCACAAGTTTACGGAGTATTACCACGTGTGATGTCATCCGCTCGCCGTTTAAACGATGGTATGGGAGAATATGTGGCGCATCAAGTTATCAAGCATATGAACTTGAAGGGGGTGATGGTGAAGGATGCGAAGATTTTGATCCTAGGTATTACTTTTAAGGAAAACTGCCCTGATATCCGTAACACAAAGGTAGTGGATATTTACACGACATTGCATGAGTACACGGACAATATCACTGTGTTTGATCCGCACGCCAACGTGGAAGCTGTGAAACACGAATATGGTGTGACAGTGGTAAATATGTTACCTTCAGATAGTTATGACGCTGTTATCCTCGCTGTTGCTCACAATGAGTTTTTGGAGATGGATATGACTTCTTTGGGTAAAGCGAACAGCGTGCTTTATGATGTGAAAGGTATTTTGCCGAAAGAGTTTATTGACGGGAGATTGTAAGATATGTTATCAGTAATTTGTCCTATATACAACGAAGAGAAGTATATCGGCCAGTGTGTTGAGTCGATTCTTGCACAGGATTATCCAAAGGATGATTTGGAGATATTGTTTGTGGATGGAATGAGTACAGATGATACTCGTTGTATTGTAGTTAACTATTCCAATGAATATCCATTCATCAAATTGTTTGACAACCCGAAGCGGATAGTACCTTGCGCCATGAATATAGGCATAAAGGCATCGAAGGGGGATATTATTATCCGTTTGGATGCCCACGCTAGTTATCCGACAAATTATTTCTCGGCGTTGATTGGGCGAATTGTAGAATTAGACGCTGATAATGTAGGGGTAGTTTGCAAAACAGACGTGTTGAATAAAACCCCAAAGACATTGGCTATACGTGAAGTCTTAAGCAACAAGTTTGGTGTGGGAAATTCTGTGTTCCGTACAGGTGTTGATAAAGTGATGAAGGTGGATACTGTTCCATTTGGTTGCTATCGACGAGATACATTTGAGCGATTTGGAATGTATGATGAACGATTAATTCGTAATCAAGATTTTGAGCTTAATTATCGGATAAGGAAAGGGAATGGGCGAATTTTCATCGTTCCCGATAGCTATTGTACCTATTTTGCCCGTGAGACATTTAAAAAGCTGTGGATTCAAAATTATAAGAATGGTCTGTGGGGAATTCGTACAGTTCTGTTTGCGGGGAATAGTAATTCATTGGCGTTGAGGCACTACATTCCTATGATTTTTGTGTTGTCATTGATAGTTCCTCTGTTTGCTTCTTTACTTTGGATTCCTTTTATGGGTATTGCAGGTTTGTCTTTATTGGCTTATTTGCTAATGATAGGTGGGGTAAGTCTCTGTATCGGAATACAGAAACATCTTAATATATTATATTTATTGTTGGGGTTTGCTACGTTGCATTTATCGAATGGCTGTGGAATGCTTGTTTCTTTATTTACTGCTAATTCGTATGTGAGGCGCATTAATGCGCAACGATAATGATTGGGTCTTATTGAGATTGTATTTATTAATCATTCATTTTATGAAAAAGATACTTTTCTCGCCTCCAGATATGTCGGAGGCTGAAATTAATGGAGTGTGCGATGCCTTGAATTCCGGTTGGATCACGACAGGACCTCGTACTAAAGAGTTTGAGCGTAAGATAGCCACTTATTGCCATACGGATAAAGCTGTATGCTTAAATTCGGCTACGGCCTGCATGGAATCAATCTTGCGAGTATTGGGAGTTGGGGCGGGTGATGAGGTGATCACTAGTGCTTATACCTATACGGCGACTGCTAGCGTGACTTGCCATGTCGGGGCGAAAGTGGTGATGGTGGATACAGCTCCGGATTCTTTTGAGATGGATTATGATAAATTGGCGGAGGCTATAACTCCTAATACAAAAGTAGTGATCCCTGTGGATCTTGGAGGGGTTATGTGTGATTATGACCGGATTTATGAGGCAGTAGAGAGTAAACGGCATTTATTCAAATCTGCGAATGAGATCCAGAAAGCGTTTGGTAGGGTCATTGTATTAGCGGATTCGGCACATGCCTTTGGTGCTCAATGGCATGGAAAGATGTGTGGTGTGGTGGCAGATTTTACCTCTTTTTCCTTTCATGCAGTAAAGAATTTAACAACGGCGGAAGGGGGGGCTTTGACTTGGCGTACGGTTTTAGGTGTGGATGATGAGACTTTGTATAAGCAATTTCAGCTATTGTCATTGCATGGTCAAAATAAGGACGCTTTAGCGAAGACTCGGCTGGGTGCTTGGGAATATGATATCGTGGCTCCTTATTATAAATGTAATATGACGGATATCATGGCCGCTATCGGTATGGCTCAATTCGAGCGTTATGCGGGAATGCTTTCCAGACGACAGGAGATCATCCGCCGTTATAATGAGGCGTTAGCTACTTATCGTACGCAAACACTGAATCATTTGAATGGGGACCATATTTCCAGCGGACATTTGTATTTGGTGCGGTTATTGGATAAGAGTATCGAACAAAGGAATGAGATTATCATCAAAATGGCAGAACGGGGAATCGCTTGTAATGTACATTATAAACCGTTACCCATGATGACTGCTTATAAGGCGTTAGGCTTTGATATCGCAAATTATCCGAATGCTTATAACCAATACCATAATGAGATTACTTTACCTTTACACACCAGTCTTACGGATGAGGATGTGGAGTATGTGATTTCCAATTTTGTTGACATTATTTCCCAATAAAATAACCCAAACGATTTGAAACGTATATTTGATATTGTTGCGAGCGGGATAGGGCTTATCTTGCTTAGTCCTCTATTTGTCATTTTGGCAATTTGGATTAAGTGTGATTCTATCGGTCCAGTCTTTTATAAGCAAGTTCGTGTGGGGCGTAATAATATGGATTTTCAGCTATTTAAATTCCGTAGCATGCGTGTGGGTTCAGATAAGAAAGGACTTATTACTGTAGGTGGACATGATCCTCGGATTACTCGGTCCGGCTATTATATCCGTAAATACAAATTGGATGAATTTCCTCAATTGATTAATGTGTTTAAAGGGGATATGAGTTTGGTTGGTCCTCGTCCAGAAGTTCGTAAGTATGTTGATATGTATACGGAAGAACAAATGCATGTGTTGGATGTTAGGCCGGGCATTACTGATTTGGCTTCTATTCGGTATCGAAATGAGAATGAACTTCTTGAACGGGTTAATGATCCAGATAAGTATTATGTTGAAGTAATAATGCCAGATAAATTGCGTATTAATCTGGAATATGTTGCCAGACATTCCTTTACTTTCGATATAAGATTGATATTTCAAACATTTAGAGCTATTGTATCGGAATAGCCCAAAAGAGCTTTTATTCTATAGATTATTCGTGTAACTATATAAACAAGAATTGATATGAGGGATCCTTTTTCTCGACTATCTACCTGGTACTTTTCCAAGAAATCCTTACCCTATTGGGGTATTATCTTGCTGGATTGCTGCTTGATCTTATTTTCCGGCTTGTTGGTGTATACCTTGAATAATGGCGTATTATCAACCTTGGATATCTTGGGGCACCTGCTGGTCACGCTATTGGTATGCCTGATTCCTTATCTGGTAGGCTTTCGCCTGTTCCATACCTATTCGGGGATTATACGTTATTCCTCTTTCGTGGACTTGCAAAAGGTGGGATTCGCCGTCTTGTTTGGCTTGATTTGCGTGGTCGTGTTTCAGGCGTTGACGGACTTTTCTCCTTATTTGGTGTATATCCGTAAACGGGATCTGATCCTCTCTGCGTTGTTGGCTATGAGCTTGATGTGGATGATGCGTGTGTTCGTGAAATATTTTTATGTAAGTACTTTTCGTGTGGCTAAGGCGGAACGAGCCTTTATCTATGGCGTGAAGCAAGGTGGGGTGAGTTTGGCGAAGAGTATCCAGAATCAGGATCCGGCCCGGTTTGTGCTGGCTGGATTTATCTCGGACATGGCTGAGATTGGGAATCGGTATTTAATGGGAGTCAAGGTTTATCCGAATAACGAGGATTTGATTGGTGTGATGAGAAGGCTGCAAGCCGATGTCTTGCTGGTGTCTCCATTGAAAGTTGAGGCGATCCGGAATAATCAGGAGATGGTGGACAGGCTGATCAAGGCGAATATAAAGATCTATATGACTCCTGCCGCCCAAGAGTGGGACGGGAAGAGCGACTTGAGCCATACCCAGCTGAGGGAGGTGAATATAGAGGATTTACTGCCCCGTGATAAGATCGAGATAGACTTGGAGGCTGTGAGGAAGCAGCTTACCGGTAAGCGGATTCTGATAACAGGAGCCGCCGGGAGTATCGGTAGCGAGATCGTGCGGCAGGTAGCCCAGTTCGCCCCGGAACGTATGGTCTTGATAGATCAGGCGGAGACCCCCTTACACGATGTCCGCTTGATGATGGCTCGTCAGTGGTCGAATATAGAATCCTATACGGTTGTGAGCGATATTTGTGTGCGTGAACGCATGGAGGAGCTGTTCGAGGAGCATCGTCCGGATTACGTGTTTCATGCCGCGGCCTACAAGCATGTACCTATGATGGAGGATAATCCGGAGGAGAGTGTCCGTAACAACGTGGACGGTACCCGGGTGATCGCAGACTTGTCGGTGAAATACGGCACGAGGAAGTTTGTGATGGTATCGACTGACAAGGCGGTGAATCCCACGAACGTGATGGGCTGCTCGAAACGTATTTGCGAGATCTACGTGCAGAGCTTGGATCAGGCTATCAAGGATGGGAAGGTGAGGGGGCGTACGCAATTCGTGACGACTCGTTTCGGTAATGTGCTGGGATCGAACGGTTCCGTGATCCCGTTATTCAAGGAACAGATCAAGCGGGGCGGTCCGGTTACGGTGACGCACAAGGATATCATTCGTTTCTTCATGCTGATACCGGAGGCTTGTAAGCTGGTCCTAGAGGCCGGTACGATGGGTAATGGGGGAGAGATCTTCGTGTTCGATATGGGTAAACCTGTACGGATCGTGGATCTGGCTGAGCGTATGATCCGTCTGAGCGGGGTGAAGGGAATCGAGATCCGGTTCACGGGATTGCGAGACGGGGAGAAGTTGTATGAGGAGGTACTCAATGAGGAGGAGACCTCCAAGCCTACTTTTCATCCGAAGATCAAGATCGCCCAAGTCCGTGCGTATGACTATGCTGACGCCAATCTGCGGATTGATGCCTTGGTACATGCTTGTGCCGTGGAGGGGGATATGCAGATCGTGAAGCGGATGAAGGAGATTGTTCCTGAGTTCAAGAGCCAGCATTCTAAATACGAGGTTCTGGATAAATAAATTGTAGAAAAATAAATAAGATACAAAAAGAAGGTCTCTCATTGCGGGGGACCTTTTTTTATGAGATAAGCGTTGTCTTTGGGATAGTATTTCGTATTTTTGCTCATAGAAGTTACGAAAAGAGTGTAATTTATTGGAAATGAGCATTGGGCAATCGCTCATAATAGTAATAGGTTACGAATTAGTTAGTTATCTACTGCATTATTCTTCTGTGCGTTGCGTAACCTTCAAAGAACTCTTCGTATGCAAAAGTAACAATAAAACGGGAGATTAGAAATGAATCTCCTGATTTTTTCTTCTCGCACAAGTTTTTCCGTAAAAGCGATTTTATCCGTCAGCACACCATCGCCCAAAAAGATTTTGAACGAACGTGTGCCGACTGCCGCATAAGCGGAGAAAAGGGCTTTGCCTCACGCCTAAACAATAGTTTAGACTGATGAGACAAGGCCCCTTTCTTTTGTGCTTATGCCAAAGAGGTGCTTTTACGGGGTTTTGACGATTTTTCTTTTTTCGTTGTCCTTTTGAGCCGGAAGCGGAAAGCCGTGTATGACCGCACATTCCATTAATGGAACAAGCCGTCACTCACGGCAGACAAACCGGGAAGAATGATTTTATCCATCCGACCAAACACGTTTGGCCAAACAGATAAAAACAGACTTCCTTGCCGATGGTTTGCCCGGTTTCACGCTACCGGCTATGTTCTTTTCTGTTGGGGATGTCTTTTTCACGGATTTCTCTTTTGAAGTTTTCCTGTCTAATCTGCCTCCACTTCCGTTTACCTCCATTTTCGCGCCTTTCAGTGAGCCGCATCAGGCAGTCATTTTCGTGCTGGGTGCAAAGGTAACTCCGGGATTGTACGGGAAAGCAAGGTCAAGCCTCCTGTTTTCTGGAAAAATCTCCAGCCCTTCGGGTAGTATTTTCCCGAAAAACCTTGCATTCCCTAATCCCTACCTTTTTAAGCACCCGAAACGAAAACGACCGATGCGACAGAAAGACGCATTAAAAAAAATGTCGGATAAACGAGAGGCAGATAAGATAGTTTGAAACTCAACTCCCTCAGCTCTTGAATCCGCATTAAAAAACAAAAAATCAAAAACAAAACGGATATGAGAACGGCAATAGCAACAAAATTCGTGGCATGGGAAGTACCAAGTTTGGAGAACCTGCAAGGCAGCAAGGTGTACGGACTTCGCACCAAACTGAACAATGGTGAGAAATTGAGCCGAGAGGAAAAGGATTGGCTTACACGCAACGTGAACAGCAACACCTATTTCAAGAGCGCAGTACCCTTGCAAGGTTGGATGTTTGACTTTTCCGACATTCTCCGAACCTACATTGTAAAGCAGTATGGACATTGGGCGGAATACAAGGCTACCGACAAGACCGCACTCCGCAGTTTCCTATACGGCAGGATAGACAGCATCGTGGAACTTAACAAATGATACGGCTATGACAGCAACGGTAAATTTCAGACAAATGGCGCAATACATAGGGCTTGCGATATGCACCCTAATCATGCGCACCGCCTTTTGGGTGTCCGGCATCCTTTGGTACATCGTCAGAGAGATAATAAACGGAGTGTTCCGAGTGGCAATAGGGGTAATCGTGGCTATTCTTTCCGTTATCCTGTTCTTCGGCTTCATTCTTTGGTTATTCACCCTTTAATCCCTACCGACATGGCAAAGAGAAGAAGCAAGACAGTGGAGCAACAATGCAGATACTACGAGGTGGGCAACATCTTCGAGTACATGGTGGAAACATACCTCAACGGCAATATGTCCGTGTTCCGTGGACTCTACCACGAACTGAACAAGAACGCACGGAAGGACTTTATAGACTTCCTATTGAGCGAGGTTGAGCCGATTTATTGGAGGGAGATTTTGAAACATACTATTTGACAACTCATAAAAACGACAGCGATATGAAAGGAACAGACCATTTCAAGAGAACGATACAGATGTATTTGGAACAACGTGCGGAGGAAGACACGCTCTTTGCGAAGAACTACCGCAATCCAGCCAAGAACATTGACGATTGCGTAACCTACATTCTGAACTATGTGCAGAAAAGCGGTTGTAACGGCTTCACGGACGGAGAGATATACGGACAAGCAGTACACTACTATGACGAGAACGAGATTGAGGTGGGCAAGCCTATCCAATGCCAAGTGGCGGTGAACCACATTGTGGAACTCACGGCAGAGGAAAAAGCAGAAGCACGTCAGCAGGCAGTCCGCAGATACCAAGACGAGGAACTCCGCAAGTTGCAGAACCGCACCAAGCCGACAAAGGCGAAAACAGAAACCCAAGTTCAACCCTCATTATTTGATTTTGGCTTATGAAACCGAGAAACAAATTTGAAAAAGCAGTTCTTGCCCAAAGCAAGAAACTACGCCCGATAACCCCGATACAGATAAATTGGGCATTCCGTAATTGCGTGGAGCATTATGCACACCGCTTGCCGAAAGGTCGTACCACTTGTATGGATTGCGGTCATAGTTGGGTAATGACGGAGCAGACCGAGCATTGTACGTGTCCCGAATGTGGAGCAAGTTTGAAAGTCTGCCTCACCTATCAGCGCAAGGTAAGACAAAAGCAGTATTTCACAACCCTTACCACAAGCGGAGAATACCAAGTGCTACGAATGTTCTTGCTTGTCGTGGGTATGGAGAAAGGGGTTAATGCCAAGTCCTATGCCCTTGAAATCGGGCAGTATTGGTGGAATGAACAAGGGCGTAAGGCTGTTGTTGCCATTCCACGCACATTGGGATGCTACATCGACACGTTCTCATTCGCTTCTCCTTTTGCTATCCGCAATGACAATGAAGCGTACCGCCATATCTCATATTCCCCGATATATCCAAGATATAAGGTGTTGTCGACGCTCCGCAGAAACGGCTTTAACGGCAATTTCCACGACATTGTACCCACCAAACTAATACCGGCATTATTGTCGGACAGCCGTGCGGAAACGCTGTTGAAGGCAGGGCAATATCCCATATTGCGCTACTATCTGTACCACTCTTTCAATATTGGAGAGTATTGGGCTTCAATCAAGATATGTATCCGCAACGGCTATACCATTGAGGACGGCTCAATGTGGCGTGACACCATAGACCTCCTGCGTCATTTCGGCAAGGACACAAACAGCCCGAAATACGTTTGCCCTGCCGACCTCAAAGTTGAACACGACAAGTTGGTGGCAAAGCGCAACCTGCAAAGGAAACATGAGCGGACTGAACAGCAACGCAGGAAAGCGATTGAGGACGAGAAACAATATCTGAAAGCTAAGGGCATATTCTTCGGACTTGCCTTTACCGACAGCCTTATTTGCGTCAAAGTCATAGAGAGCGTGGAAGAAATGGCAGAGGAAGGAAGGACGATGCACCATTGTGTGGGCGGTTACCACAAACGAAAAGACTCCCTTATCCTATCCGCCACCATTGACGGAAAACGAATTGAAACGATAGAGGTGTCACTAAAAACTTTTGAGGTGGTGCAGTGTCGTGGCGTATGCAACGAGAACTCCGAATACCACGACCGCATCATCGCCCTTGTGAACAAGAACGCCAACCTTATCCGCCAGCGGATGAAAGCGGCATAATATCGACATCTAACAACTAACATTATGGAAGTAAGATTTGAAAGCATGCTTTTCCTATGGGATGATAAAATCCCCACGATGTTCCTTGAATTTATGAACCTCCTCACTCTTTGTCAGAGTGAGGAGCAATTAAGGGCGAGCGTCAAGGACTTTGCCGAGAAACACGAACTTGGCAAGTTCTTCCTTTACGGCTTCGGCTCACATCATTTCTACCTGCACCAACGCTATACGAGTAACCCCGAAATGGTGATGCAACACAGAGTGCTGTCTGTACATTTCTAATCATCTAAATAACAACGACTATGGCAACAAAAATGACAATTAACAGAGTAAGCACCTGCCAATCGGCAGGAACGGAGAACTACGAGAATTTCCAAACGGGTATCGGCAGACGCAAACGCACCCTTGTGCAATACGACTACCGCCACACGGACGGGGAACTTTTCTCTTGTGTCAAACCCACATTAGACGAATGTCGAGCCGCACGGGACAAGTGGCTAACGGCAAAGGAAAGGAAGGAGGACAAGCGATGAACGAAGCAGGCTACCAAACGCTGATAGTCAAGTTCAGCGAGCCTATCACGGTATTGGACGGTATGTTTGACGATGCCGAAGCATGGGGAGTTGATACCTTAAAGGGGTGGATAGACAACTATGAAAGTAGCAGGTTTACTGCCATTGACAGCCATACGGCAGTCATAACGAGCGAGTATAACATGGAGTGTCTGAAAGAGTGGCTGGAAAGATGCACACCCATAACCGAGAAAACAGAATTTTGAACATTGTGGCGGTGTCCGCACCGCCACAACATAACACCTAAAAACAACGAATATGATAGCAAAGACTATTTTGGAGCAGATAGGCGGCAGACGCTTTGCCGCCATGACGGGAAGCAAAGACTTCATAGACATGGGCAACGGCTTACGCATGAGCCTTGCGAGGAACAAAACGAGTGCCAACCGTCTTGACATCATTTACGACGGAGGTGCAGACCTCTACAATATGCGTTTCTACCGCAGGACGTTCAGCAAAAAGACATTCGAGAGCAGGACGAAGGACATTGAAACGCACGAGGGGATATATTGCGATATGCTGGAGGAAATGTTCACGATGGTGACGGGGCTTTACACCCGTTTTTGAGAGGTGGGCGGCGAAAGCCGCCTACTTTCTTTCAGTGAGCATGATGGCGGACAAAGAAAGTAGCAAAGAAACCGCTGTTTCAATCGCTTTTGGCGATATATGGAATATTATGAATATCTTTGCAAAAGTTTAATACTCATAATTATAGTAGTAAAATATGTGTGAATTAACGACAAGTCAAAAACACATTATAACCGAACTGAATAATAGTCGAGGTGAATATAAACCTGCGTTTATGCAGATTCGTATTCATGATTCATATGATGGAAATATAGATGAACTTGATATTCCAACATTAGGCACTATTGTTCATGAGTATATTCACTTTCTTCAAAATGTATCAACTCCGTGGGGACTATATGATAGTATGGTTCGATATAATATAATGGCAGAAACATATGCTTTTGTAGAAAATGCAACATCTACTATCACACTCCCATTAGATATAGATTATTCTCCAGAACTGGCGAATAAAATAGCTATTGTGAAATGTGGAATGGGATATTGTCCACTTGCAGATACACGGAGAAATGATTTTAGGATAGATGTAAATGAACGTATCTGTATTCATCGAAAATATAAACAATTGAATAATAGGACATTGCCTGTGATAACATTAGACATCTGTTTTACAGATGGTTCAAAACAAGCAATAACTTTGGGGGCTAATATTATCAAGGAGAGTATGGCTGCATTATATCAAATGCTAATTGATGAAACTGCAACTCATGAAAGATATGACCTCCCATATAATTTAGTTAAGATTATTGCAGAACAACATTTTTCAGCAATAGCGTCAGATAATATAAAATTGATAACAATTTGCTACATATCTTTATTTAGTCTTTCTCCTGCTGAAGTTTTAATCAATGAATTAGCATATGCGAATGAAAATCCGAATTTATCAGCAATAGAACTGTTTGAACAGTTCATAAATGAAGCTAAAATAAATATCAATGGTAAATCAATGTCAGTTTGTGACTTTTTTGATACTCTTATAGACGCATTCAAGCAAGTGTTTTCTAAAAGTGTCCAAGTAGAAATAGATTATATTGGAGAAGTTCTTGAACGAATACGTCCAGCCAAAGGTTTTGTTCCAATATTAACTTTGATTACTGATTACCAACCTCTATCTAAGGAACGAATCAAAACATTGATAGATTTTTTAGGAATGCCTTATAGCTATACTGACAACGGAGATTTTAATCCACCACCATCGTCCTTAACAGATTCCAGTAAACTGTCTGACGATATGTTAGCTTTAATTGGACACAATGCTCTGTTCACATATTTAACGGGATTACATAAATGTGGTTATGTTTGTCCATTGCATTCATTTTGTGAAAAACAAAATTGTGATAAAGAGGAATGCTATGACGAACCTTGGAATGGGAAAATGTGTCCTATGACGATTATGGGGGATTTGATACATATTAAAGAGAAAGAAGTCAGAATTCAATTCTAACAAAATGGGAAACTCCGATGAAGTTGTGGCTTCATCGGAGTTTCATTTGTCAGACATTTGCCATGTTACGGAATGTACAGCAGCGCAAACTCCGCCTTTCTCCGTTTGAGCAGCATGGCGTGCCGTTTACCCTTGTAGTTGCAGAAAGCGATATACTCCCGGTAAATGTTCCTGTCGCCCGCCTCCAATTTTCGGATCAGCGTGCTTTTAGGTATCTTTCCGCTCCCCAAAAGCCGGTATGGACCGACATTGTAGGCGAGTGTGGCAAGGAGCAGACTGTCACGCCCGAACTTGCGGAATATGGCGCAGAACTTACGCAAGTCTTTCCGCAGGAGTGCGTCCGCCTGTCGTTTCGTCATGGTGCGTGCCGAATAGCTTTCGCCCGACTGCAACCGATGTCCATATCCTACATACGGGTGATGTTTTTCCGAATGCCAGCCCTCAAAATACTTCGTGCATCGCACCGCCCTCTCAAATGGTGGCAGCCGGTAGATAGCCGCCTGCCCGTCCGTTCCCTCTCGGCGGATGATCTGTGCGGACACAGAACAGACCGCAAGAAGCGAACAGACGACTACCATGAATATACGCATCATCGTGTAAGGGGCTTGAAGTTTCCGATGGGGACAACAGAAATAACCCCATCGTCCTTTACGTTTCGGTTGTTGAAGTCAAACTCCAGCTCGTAAGAGTTGTTGAAGTTGTCCTCCACCACCACGATGAAGTTGTGCGCTTCGTCGCCCTCCGCCGTGTAATACAGCCGGAACTTCTCGTTTTCAAGCAGGTAGCGGTCGTTGGGCAGGAACGTGATTCCGCCCGCCATTTTCAGCGTGCCTTCCCCCTCGAACTGGAAATAACGAATGGTATAGAGGGTGTTGGCGAAGTCGCCCGTTTTTTTCAGCTCACAGCGGATTTCCACCGTCTGCCCCCTCGTCACCTTGTTGGGTACTGGCATGGTTTCCACCGTGAAGGGATATGATTGCTGGATGTCCATGTCATCGTCACACGACACGAGCGTGAGCGATATGGCGGCGAACAGGCAGAGTGCCAACGCCTTGAAAATTGATATTCTCTTGTTCTTGTTGTTCAGTATGTTCATTGTCCTTTGATTTTTAAGTTATTGTTATTTTTATTTTTTCGTTGTCAGTTGTAGATACTCGTTCAAGTCCTTGCAACCATCATAGAGGGCGGAACGGTCGCAGACACGTTCCCCATAGTGTCCTTTCAGCGTTTCCAACGTCCGCCGTCCGGATTCATCACGGTCAAGATAACAGTCTATGCGCCCGTAACCGCCTAAATACCTCATCGCCTTTTCCACGTTGGAAACCGAGTTCAGCACAAGACAGTCACCCGTTTCCAATCCGAGCGTGGCGGCGGAAAGGAAGTCTATGAAACCCTCAAATACGCTGCACAAGTCAGCCGGAGAGCCTTCCGCCTTGACCGGTGACACATCCTTCGGAGGCACGCATCCTTTGAAGAAACGGCTGCGGATTTCATATCCGCCAGCCACATTCGGGAAGCCGACGGCGAAATACCGCTTGCCACGCACTCCGTAATTCAGTTGGCAGCAATACCGGGATGCAATGCCGTAAGGAATGCCCCGTTCCGCCAGATAGTCCGTCAGTGGAGAACGAAACAGCGGGGTGGCTTCCACTCCTTCAAAGGCAGGTTCTGACGGTTTAGGCTGGAAAGTTGGTCTGCTCATTTCGGGAACAGGCATAGGCATATTGGCGGTTTCCGCTATGAACTTCACTTGTTCCATGAAGTCGTTGCTTCCGATAAACTCCCCGGCAAGCGTGAAGATGTCGCCGCCCTTGCCCAAACCGAAGTCGTACCAGAGCTGTTTCGCCACGTTCACACGGAAAGAGGGCGTGCGCTCGCCCCTATATGGGGCGATATACCACAGCTCGTTACCGCTCCTTCTGACAGGCTCATGCCCCAGCCGTGCGAGAAAATCCGCAAGCGGCATCCTTCTGACAGCATCTATTTCCGTCCTTTCCATGCCCGTGTCAGTTGATGATGAACTTGATACCGACCCCGAACTGCGTGTGGAACTTCCGTGTGTCGCCACCCCAAAGGCAACGCTCCCGCAGGTTGGCAAGCAGGGCGATACGGTCTGCCACGTAACACTCCACATCGAGCGTCAGCGCACCGCCGTAGATGAAGGCGTCCCGGTCGTGCAGCGTGGAGCCGTCATGCAGCACCTTCTTCCCCCAATTTACCGCCTCATATCCGGCGAGAGCCGAAGCCCCGGCATAGACGAAAACAATCTTTCGGGCGTCCGACAGTATCTTGAAGTAATAGCCGCCCTCCGCCGTGAACTGCGCCACGGGTATCTTGGTGTCCTTGTAGGGATTGTTCTTCAACAGGTATTCGCCACCGAACACCCACTTGTTCCCCTTCTTCGTGTAGGTGGAGAGAGCCGCCCCGAAGCTGTACCCGCCGTCCTTGCCGCCGAGATTGAAGCCGTCCGCCATGTCCGCCCTCACCTCGATGCCCTGCATCTTCGGCAGACACCGCTGGGCGTGCGCCTGCCCTGTAAAAAGGGCAAGCGACGCGATGATTATTGCGATGTACTTTCTCATGGTCAGCGTACTTGAAGTTCGTTGATGGTACCCGCGCGTACCAAATCCTCGTTCTCAATCACGAAGGACTGGTGACG